>OGYE01001809.1_pt1 | contig 13669 bp, 13 predicted proteins | sample 1576471 | NCBI WGS metagenome assembly OGYE01 (sample SAMEA3541532, study PRJEB24748) | human gut metagenome | biome: human gut; feature: human-associated habitat; material: faeces | place: China | collected 2012
CCGGCACGCGCGTTCCGGTCTGCATCCTCAAGGGCGATCTCAGCGCGAAGAGCCCCTATAACTCCAGCGAGCTTGAGCTCGTCGTCCCCGCCGATATTCCGGAGGGCAAGGCCGACCCCGTCCCCACGCCGGTGGATTACCCCGCCGCTCCCAGCGCCGAGCAGTCAGGTCGACCTTGAAATTCTCCTGCGCGACGCCGAAGCCGCCGAGGTATTTGATGACGGTGGAAAGCTCCTCATAGCCGCGGTCGAACAGCTCGTCACGGCCGCAGTAGCCCTTGAGGGCGGCAAGGACCTCGTCGTTCGTGCCGGTGATGGCGATGAACTTGAGAATCTCGTCGGCCTGCTCGCCCGTGAGCTTAACGTCGTCGACGAGAATGGCGCGCACCATGTCGGGACCGATCTTTTCGATCTTATCCACCGTGCGCATGATCTCGCCGCTCTGCTCGGTCAGGCCGAGCATGGAGTAGAAGCCGTTGAGCACGCGGCGGTTGTTGATGCGGATCTGGAAGCGCTTGAGGCCCATCGCCGAAAAGACGTCGTAGATGATGGCGGGGATCTCGGCGTCGTTCATGATGTCCAACTCGCCGTCGCCGATGACGTCGATATCCGCCTGATAGAACTCGCGGAAGCGGCCGCGCTGCGCGCGCTCGCCGCGGTAGACCTTGCCGATCTGGTAGCGGCGGAAGGGGAATGTCAGTTCGTTGGCGTGCAGCGCGACGTACTTTGCAAGCGGCACGGTGAGATCAAAGCGGAGGGCAAGATCGCTGTCGCCCTTCGTGAAGCGGTAGATCTGTTTTTCGGTCTCGCCGCCGCCCTTGGCGAGAAGCACGTCGGCGCTCTCGATGACGGGCGTGTCGAGCGGCGTGAAGCCGTAGAGAGCGTAGCTCTCGCGCAGCGTCGCCATGACGCGCTGCATTTTCTTCTGGTCTTCCGGCAGAAGCTCCATGAAGCCGGAGAGCGTGTGCGGTCGGATCTGGGCCATGGGGGAATCCTCCTTTGAATAGAGAATGGATAGCTGGCCGCTGCCGGCTATCCATTCCTCGGAAAAGTTGTAGGGTGTTTTTATTTTTTCTTCGGGTTGACGATATCGCGCCAGTCCAGATCGCCCCGGCGGAGACCCTGCACGAGCACCTCGGCGGTGGCGACGTTGGAAGCGAAGGGAATGCTGTGCTGGTCGCACAGGCGGGCGATGGCGTCCACGTCCTTCGTGTTGGCCTTCGGGTCGCAGAAGAAGAGCACGAGGTCGATCTCGTTGTAGGCGATGCGCGCGCCGATCTGCTGCGCGCCGCCCTGCGTGCAGGGCAGATACAGCGTGACCGGCAGCCCCGTCGCCTCGGAAACGAGCTTGCCCGTGGTGTTCGTGGCGCAGATGTCGTGACCGGAGAGAATGCCGCAGTAGGCAATGCAGAACTGGACCATAAGCTCCTTTTTGCCGTCATGGGCGAGAAGAGCGATATTCATGCTTTGGCACCTCCGTATATTTTTGATGATTTGGGCAGATAAAACCTTCTAAATTATAACCGCAAAAAGCGCTATTTGCAACGAAAATTTCGGATTATTTCAGCAGAGAATACGCATTTTCCACGGTGTTGGCGCTGGACTGGAACGTGAAGTAATAATCCACGATCTTTCGCGCGACCGGCGAGAGCGTGGCGCCCGCGCCGCCTTTTTCCACAGCGATCGCGATGGCGATCTCGGGGTTATCACCATAGGGGGCGTAGAGAATGAACATGGCGTTGTTGACGAGACCTTCGCCGCGCTGCGCCGTACCGGTTTTGGCGGCGGCGACGATGCTGCTGTCGAGCCAATGCTCCTTGAGCGTGCTCGCGGCGTCATAGAGCACGCCGTACATGCCGTACTGGATGTAGCCGAAGATCTCGGGATCGATATCAAGCTTGCTGAGCACTTCCGTTTCACGCTGGAAGAGCGTTTTGGAGTAATCGTAGCTGCGCACTTCCTTGAGAATGGAGGCGCTGTAGCGCGTGCCGCCGTTGGCGATGGCTGCGCAATACTCCGCCATCTGCAGCGGCGTGAATTCGGTGAACGACTGGCCGATGGCGCTCTGCAGCGTATCGCCCTGGAACCAGGAGATACCGGTGTACTGTTCCTTGAAGCTCTGGGTGGACATCTGGCCGGTGACCTCGGGCAGCTCGATGCCGGTGTGCTCGCCGAGACCGTAGAGCTTGGCGTAATACGCCATCTTGTCGATGCCGAGCTCGTCGCCGAAATAGTAGAAGAAGTAGTTGCAGGAGTAGGTGATCGCCTGCACGACGTTGATCTCGCCGTGGGTGTATTTGTAGGTCGAGTAGATCCAGCACTCGGGGGCGTAGCCGTCGTCGATGTACTTGGTGAACTGACCTTCGGTCTTCAGCGTGCGCGTCGGGGAAATGATGCCCTCGGCGAGCAGCGCCGTAGCGGTGCAGGGCTTGAACGTGGAGCCGGGGGCGTAAACGCCCATGAGCGCGCGGTTATAAAGCGGGGCATTCTCGTCCGCGACGAGCGTTTCGTAATTATCCAGCATCGTGGCGGCGTCGTAGGTCGGATAGCTCACGAGCGCGAGCGGCTCGCCGGTATCGACCTTCACGACGCACAGCGCGCCGCCGGAGATCATTTCGGTGCTCTCGGTGCCGTACATTTCGGCTTCCGCAATGATGCGGGCGCGATCTTCGTTGATCGACTCGATGTGCGCGGCGAGCGCCTCCTCGCACACCTCCTGCAGGCCGATGTCCAGCGTCAGATAGACATGCCCGCCGGGCTGCGGCTCCTTGGTGTACTTGGTGCGGAGCGTGACGCCGTCGAGATTGGAGTAGACCTCCGCCTCGCCGTCCACGCCGTGGAGATATTCCTCAAAGGCGTATTCCACGCCGTCCTTGCCGACGTAGGCGTCGAGCGAGTAGTCCTTGCCGGCGTAGGTCGCCCATTCCTCCGCCGTCAGCTTGCCGGTGTAGCCGAGCAGGTGGGCGGCGTACTGCGTTTTGTATTCGCGCACATAGGACGAGGAAAGCTCAAAGCCGGGGATGTCCTGCTCCATGAGATAGGTGAGCAGCGGCATCGAAACGTCCTCGGCGAAAACGTAGGGCGTGGTGTTGATGTTGAAGCGGTCGTTGATCTCGTACCGGACGCCGACGATGCGCCGGGCGTCCTCGGCGTTATACTCACTGCCGACGCTGTAGCGCGTGCGCATCGCTGCGAGGATCTCCACGGCGCTGGAGTCGAGCGGCATTTCGTTCGCCTTGAGCCAGGCGTCGAGCATGCTCTTCTGCAGCGTGTCCATCTCGGTGAACTCGAAGGGCGGGGCCTTCGTGATGGGCAGCGTGTCGGTATAGGTGTCGCCGAAGCGCTCCACGGCGCTGCACAGCTCGAGAATGACCGCGTTCGGGTCATCCTGGCTGAAGAGCTCCGTTACGTTGATGGACAGGTTGTTGCAGAGCGAGTTGGACACGAGCAGACGCCCGTAGCGGTCGAGAATGTTCCCTCGCGCCGCGGCGATGGTGATGTCTTCTTTCGTCTCCGTTTCCCCTACGGCGTAGTATTCGCGCCCGCCGATGATCTGCAGCTTATAAAGCGCGACGAAATAAACGCCGAGCAGCAGCACAAAGACGACGGCGAGCACAACGAGCCGGATGGGTTTTACCATTTTCTGCATGGAAAGTTCCTTTCAAAATGCGGAGGGGGTGAGATTATTTATACGGCGTAGGCACGTCCCGCGACGAGCGCCACGGGAAATTTTTGCAGAGATAGTACGAGGGAAAGAGGAACGGCAGACTCCAGAGCGTCTGCAGAAGCGCCGTTACCCAGAGCGCGGCGCTGCTCTGTCCCTCGTAGAAGAGCAGACTGAACATCTGCGCGAACGCGGCGAGAAAGAGCGCCGCCGCGCCCAGGATGCAGTAAGTGAAAAGACGCTTGTTGAGATAAAAATCGCCGAGAAAGCCCGCGATGAAGCCCATCACGGGGAAGAGAACGGTGAAGAGCACGCTCTGCGAGCCGAAAAAGAGATCGGAAAGAATGCCCGCGGCCAGACCGAACAGCCCGCCGCCCCAGCCGCCTTCAAAGAGCGCCGCCGCCACGACGAGCGCGGGCAGAAACATGGCCCGCACGCCGAAGAGCGCAACGTGGCTCAATATCACGTTCTGCACGAGCAGCGCGCCGATGAGATACAGCGCATACAAAACGCCGCGCCGGGTCTTCAGCCAGAGCTCGTCCAGCTTCATATCGGAAAGCTGGAAATTGATCTTGTTTCGTTTCACTCGATGACCTCAAAATCCTTGATGATAAAGACCTGCGACAGCACGGAAAGATCGACCGAGGGCTTGACGACCGCGTAATACGACTGGCCGCCCGCCTCGCTGCGCAGCTCCGTGACGGTGCCGACGACGATGCCGGACGGGAATGCGCCGCCGCGGCCGGAGGTGACGACGCTGTCGCCGGTGAAGAGCGTCACATCGTCGGTGAAGTAGCTGAGCTTGCAGCAGCCCTCCTTCATGAGCGCATAGTCGCCGACGATCATCGCGGCGATAGACGATTCGCCCACGAGCACGCCCGCGTCCATGTTCACGTCGATCGTCGTGCGCACGGAGGCGTAGTTCTTGCCGACCTCATACACCTGCCCGACGAGCATGCCGGACTCGGTGATGACGCAGTCGCCCTGCTCAATGCCGTTGTCCGTGCCCTTGGAGATCGTAAAGGCGCTCGTCCAGTTGGAGGCGTCCCACGAGGTGATCATGGCGGCTTCGGTCTTGAACGTCGTGTTCTTTTCGAGATACCCGAGCATCGTGCGCAGACGGGTGTTCTCCTCGAGCGCGTCCTGGCTCGAGCGCACCTGCTCCTGCGCCTCGGCAAGCTGGCGGCGGAGCGATTCGTTCTCCGCGAGCAGCTTATCGTAGCGGTAGATGTAGCCGTAAATGCCGCGCATCCACTCCACGACAGAGCCCACGGCGCCCTGAATGGGGATGCGCAGGGCGTTGGCCGCCTCCGGCACTGCGCCGGAGCTGCCGTCCGCCTTCGGGCGCGCGGCAAGGCCTATGAGAAGCGCCGCCACAACGATGATGATCGCCATGCGCACGCCGTATTGCTTCAGATAAGTTTTCAAGGCTTGACCCCCTGTTCTCCCGGGAACGTCCCGGGCGCGAGTAAAAAATCAGAGAAGAGAAATGTCAAATTCGCGGAGCATCTGCCCCATACGGCAGACCGGAAGTCCCATCACGTTGAAGAAATCGCCCTCGATGCGCTCCACAAAGAGACTCGCGAGCCCCTGATAGCCGTAAGCGCCCGCCTTGTCGAGCGGCTCGCCGGTGGCGATGTAGGCATGGATCTCCGCGTCGGTGAGAGCGCGGAAATGGACGGAGGTACACTCGCTCTCCGCAAGCACCTTTTCCCCCTCGCGGATGCACACGCCGCTCCATACGCGGTGCTCCCGCCCGGAGAGCGCGCGCAGCATAACCTGCGCCCGCTCCGCCGTGCCGGGCTTTCCGAGCACCTCGCCGTCCAGCTCCACGAGTGTGTCGGCGGCGAGGATCACGGCGGCGGGATCGTTTAGGCGCTGCGCCACCTCCTCCGCCTTCTGCGCGGCGAGCGCCTTTACCCGCTCGCCGGGCGTGAGCTCCGGCGGCGCGCTCTCCTCGCCCTGCGCGGGGAGAATCTCATAGTTTATGCCGAATTTATCAAGCAGCTCCCGCCGCCGGGGCGAGCCGGAGGCGAGGATCAGCCGTTTATTACAGTACGCCACGGTAATACAGTCCTCTCGTTATGCCGTTGGGCTTATAATGCGTGCCCTGGATGTAGCTCTCGGCAACTTCCAGACATTCGCGCGCGCTCTCCGTGGAGAAGCACAGCCGCACCGCCCAGAGGCCGAGATCAATCCACTCCTGCGTCACGTCGCCGAGCCAGAGCTTGCGCGCCGCCCAAACGGTGTTGCGGCAGCCGAAGTGCTTCGTCACCGGCCATACGCCGCCGCGCGTGTCGGCCATCTGGCCGGGCGTGGTGCAGGTGCACCGTCCGGCGCTTGCCTTCAAAAGGCAGGTCTGCGTCACCATGACGGGCAGACGGCCGTATATGGCGAGCTCGGCGTCCATGCACTTGGGTATCTCGCGGATGTCGGCAAACGTCAGCTCCGGCGAGAGCATCGCCGAGAGAAAGCCCGCCGACGCCATGCCGGAAAGGGTATAGCTGTTCATCACGGCGAGATCAAAGTCGCCGCGGATGCGGAAACCCTCCTGTCCCGCCATCATCGCGAGACCGAGATTTCCGGTGAGCGCCTGCGTGACGCCGCTCTCGTGCACCTTTGCAAGAAGCGCGCGCAGCTCGCTCTCCTCCTTTTCGCCGAACGCAACGGAGGGGAGCGCGGCGACGATCTCCGCGCCGTTTTCGCGGAACGCATCGGCGACCGACGGATTTTCCGCGAGCAGCTCGAGCGGGACGTATACGCACTCCGGACAGAGCGCGGCCAGCTCCGGCGTCATCTGCGCGGCGGTCTGGAACGAAAAGTTGATCGCGGGCAGGTGCGGCGCGGGGGCGATGCGCGGCGTCTCGGGAAAGTCGCCCTCTTTGCGGTCCGGGAGCTTGGCGCGCTCCTCGGAGAGCTTATACAAAAGACGGCGGCGGGCCTCGTCCAGTTCGATGCCGGATACCCGGAGCTTTTCTCCCGCGGGAGACTGCACGCGCACCTCGGTGCAGCGGAACGGCGTTCCGGCCGTGCGGTACATCGTCTCGCGCAGACCGTCCTCGGTGAGCTCCACGTCGCCGGCATCGTCCGGCACGGGGCCTTCGATCGCGGCGATGGTCTTGTCCGTATCCTGCGCGCCGAGAATAACGCTCGAGTGCGCGTCCTTCGTCGCGACCGCAAAGCTCACGCCGACGCGGCGCGCCTCGCCGGACGTATAGTTCCGGCGCTGCTCCGCGCAGACGGCCTCGGTCTCGCCGGGGATCTTCTCCGGCGCTTCGGCGGTTTCGTAAAGATCTTTTTTCGCCGCGCCCCACGGGAGAAATACGCGCTCCAGACGCTCCAGCTCCGGCTCGGCGGGCAGCTGGCTTTCGCGGATGGCGGTCGCCCACACGTCCGTGAACGCGGAGACATACTCGCTCCGGCGCTCGCGGCTGCCGATGGCGAGACAGGCTGCGCCCGCGTCGATGAGATCCCGGCACGCGGGAAGCATGCAGCGGTCCTTCCAGCTCAGAGGCGTTGTGTCCCAGCGGCCGCCGAGCGTGTACTGCTCGCGGCAGAGCTCGCTGCAAAGGCCGCGCTCGGCGCTCTCGCGCCCGGCAAAGGCGCTCATGCGGCACGTGCCGCACGCGGCGGCGCAAAGCGGCGTCTGCACCCACACGGCCGTCTCGATCGGGCACTGCGCCATGCGGCGGATATCCTCAAGCGGGAGATCGGGGGGCAGGAAAATGCGCTTGAAGCCGAGCCGCTGTGCGATGGCCGCGCTCTCCGGCGTATAGAAGCCGAGATGCGCGTCGGCAAAAAGCGGCATCTCCGGCAGAAGCGAGCGGAGAATGCGGAAAAGGCCGAGATCGCGGACGATGATCGCGTCCACGCCGCAGCGCTGCGCGCGCAGGGCAAGGCCCGCGGCTTTGTTCAGCTCGTCCTCGCGGACGGGGATGTTGAGCGCGAGATACGCGCGGCAGCCGCGGATGCGGCAGTAGCGCACGACCGACTCAAATTCGCTGTTCGGAATGTTCTCCGTCCGGCGGCAGCCAGTCAGATCCTCAAAGCTCAGATAAACGGCGTTCGCGCCGCTTTGCACGGCGGCGGTGACGGCCTCCGGCGACCCGGCGGGAGCGAGCAGTTCGACCATAATTTCTTCCTCGTAAACACGGTACCGGGAAAACGGTACTTCTTCAAAATAAGATTATAACACAACGAACACCCTTGCTTCAAGTAGAAACATTATGATATAATATCCGATACACATAGATTATGGGGGACTATACCCCAAAAGGACGAACATGGACGGAAAACGCTATCGTATCCAGGGTGCGAACACGCTCTCTCTCCCGGCGGAGGACGCCGAAAAGCTCCTCGCGCTCGGCGACGGGGAGTGCGCGCTGCTGTATCTTTATATTCTGCGCTCCGGCGGCGTGCTCGATACCGCCGCGGCGGCGCGCGCGCTCTCCCGCACGGGAGAGCAGATCAGCTCTGCGGCGCGCCGGCTCTCCGGGGCGGGGCTTCTCACCGCCGGGGACGTGCCTCTGCCGGGACCGGACGAGCTGCCGGTATACCGCACGGAAGACATATTGCGCCGCAGCGCCGATGACGGGGCGTTCCGCGCGCTGCTCGGCGAGTGCCAGCGCGTGCTCGGCCACACGCTCTCAAGCGCCGATCTCAACACGCTTTTCGGCATTTACGACCGTCTCGGCATGACGGCGGAGACGATATTGCTGCTCATCCACCACTGCGCGGATAAGCTCCGCCGCCGCTACGGCGAGGGGCGGCTCCCGACGATGCGCGCTATCGAGAAGGAGGCGTTTTACTGGGCCAACCGCGAGATCCTCACCGCGCCGCAGGCGGAGGAATATCTCGCTGCGCTCGCCCGGCGCGACGAGGAGATGGAAAAGGTCCGCCACGCTCTCTCGCTCACGGGGCGCGATCTGACGCCCACGGAACGAAAGTACATCGAAAGCTGGCTCTCGATGGGCTACGGCGCGGAGGCACTCGCCATCGCCTACGACCGCACCGTTGTCGGCACGGGCAAGCTCGCCTGGGCGTATATGGACAAGATCGTGAAGAGTTGGTATGAAAAGAAACTCTTCACCGCCGAGCAGATCGAAAAGGGCGACAGCCGCGCATCCTCGCGCGCCAAGCCCTCCTCGGAGAGTGTTCCGCAACGTACAGGCGAAGATGACCGTCGTCGGCTGGAAAACATTTTGAAAAACATCGGAGGATAAATCGGCATGGAAGGACGGCTTTTAGCGCGAGCGCGCGCCAAGCAGGAGACGCTGCGCGCCGCCAACCGCGCGGAGGAGGATCGCCGCCGCCGCGAGATCACCGCGAAGATCCCGGAGGTCGGGCGCATCGACACGGCCCTCCGCGGCAATCTGAGCGAGATGGTGCGCGTTGCCATGCGCCAGAGCACCCGCACGGCGCAGGAGCTCGAAGCAGAAAGCCTCGCTCTCCAGGAAAAACGCTCGGCGCTTCTCGTGCAGAACGGATACCCGAAGGATTATCTTGACCCGATCTACGCTTGCCCGCGCTGCCGGGATACCGGCTGGGCGGATGGAAAGATCTGCGAATGTCTGCAAAAGCTCTACCGCGCCGAGCAGACCGCAGAGCTTGCGCCCCTTTTGAAGCAGGGGGACGAGACGTTTGAAAACTTCCGGCTGGATTACTATAGCCCTATTGCCCCTGCACCGAATAAACTGTCGCCGCGTGTTGCGATGGAGGGAGTCCTTCAGCTTTGCCGCGCCTATGCCGAGAGCTTCGGCGCGCAGTCGCCGAATCTGCTGTTCACCGGCGAGCCGGGGCTGGGGAAAACGTTCCTCTCCGCCGCCATTGCGCGCGTCGTGGCCGCAAAGGGCTGCGGCGTGGCGTACGATACGGCAAGCGGGCTTCTCGCCTCGTTCGAGCGCGAGAAATTCTCCCGCGACACGGACGAGGTATCGGACGCCGCCTCGCGCGTGCGCCAGCTTATGAGCTGCGATCTTCTCATTCTCGACGATCTCGGCACCGAAATGCCGACGGCGTTCACGCAGAGCGCGCTTTACGCCCTGCTCGACGGCCGCCTGCGCGCCGGGAAAAAGACGATCGTCTCCACAAATCTCGACCGCTCCGGCATCGAAACGCGCTACGGCGCGGCGCTCGCCTCGCGGCTCGCCGGAGAATACGAATGGCTGGAATTTTTGGGCCGGGACATCCGCGCCCAGCGTAAGGAGGGCATCTGAATGGACCGACAGACCGAGATCACGACCCCCGGCGCGCTGCTCAACGAAAAGGGCGATCTCGCCCGCCCCGGCTTTTCCCGCGCGCTCGTGCAGGAATACCGCCGCGCGGACGTGAAGGCCTCGCCCCTGCGCATCAAGGAATGGGATTATTATCTCGTCAACAACGGCAAATTCGCTCTCGCGCTCACCGTGGCGGATAACGGCTATATGGGACTGGACTCCGTGAGCCTGCTCGATCTTGAGGAGGGCTGGGAGATCACGAAAAGCCCGATGTCCTTCCTGCCGCTAGGCAAAAAGCACCTGCCGGAGACGAGCGTGACCGGCGATGTACACTCCGCCGCGCGCGGCTACGGTCTCCACTTCATCCACGAAGGGGAGAAGCGCGTCCTCATCGCGTATATGAACAAGTTCGGCGAGAGCGCCCTCTCCGCACGCGTCGAGCTCACCGAATGCCCGGAGGATTCGCTCGTCATCGCCACGCCCTTTGATAAGCCCGGCCATTTCTACTATAACCAGAAGATCGTGGGCTTTCGCGCGAGCGGGTATGTTAATTATAACGGCAAGACGTATACCTTTGAGCCGAGCGACAGCTTCGCCGTGCTCGACTGGGGCCGCGGCGTGTGGACGTATGAAAATACGTGGTACTGGAGCAGCGCGGCGTATGTGCTGCCGAGCGGGACGCCGTTCGGCTGGAATCTCGGCTACGGCTTCGGCGATACGAGCGCGGCGAGCGAAAACATGCTCTTCCACGCCGGTACCGCGCACAAGCTCGGCGGCATCAAATTTGAGATCCCCGGCGAAGCCGAGGGAAAAGAGCGCTATACCGAGCCTTGGAAGTTCACGTCCGACGACGGGCGCTTCGAGGCCGATTTTGTGCCGGTGCTCGACCGCGCGAGCTGCGCGGACGCGAAGCTCATCAAATCCGACCAGCATCAGGTGTTCGGAAGGTTTACCGGCAAGGCCGTTCTCGATAACGGCACCGTGGTGGAGTTTACGGATTTTCCCGGCTTTGCGGAGAAGGTGAGCAACAAATGGTGAAGGAAACGGGGTTTTATGCCCTTTTGTCGCGCATGCGGTATATCTCCCGCTGGGGGCTCATGCGCAGCAGCATCCCGGAAAACGTGCAGGAGCACAGCCATGAAACGGCGGTGTACGCCCACGCGCTCGGCATCATCCGGCGAGAGATCTTCGGGCAGGAATGCGACGCCGAGCGTCTCGCGGTGCTTGCGGTCTACCACGACGCGAGCGAAATTCTGACCGGCGATCTCCCGACGCCGATCAAGTACCACGACCGCACGCTCCGCGACGCCTATAAAAAGGTCGAGCGCGCCGCGGACGAGCGGCTTCTCACCATGCTGCCGGAGGAGCTGCGCGGGGCATACGAGAGCGCATTCACAGCATCGGAGGACGAGGAAAAGCTCGTCAAGGCAGCCGACAAGCTCTCGGCGCTGCGCCAGTGCATCGAAGAGCGCAAGGCGGGCAACCGCGAATTTCTCTCCGCCGAGGAGCAGACGCGCCGCGCGATTGAGGAGATGCATCTCCCGGAGGCAGATTGGTTTATGAAGCACTGCCTCGGCGCTTTTGAAAAGAATCTGGACGAATTGGGGACAATGTGACCATGACCGAAGAAAAGAAAAACCGTATCAGCGAGCTGACGCGCATTTCGCGCGAGCGCGCGCTCACGCCCGAGGAAACGGCGGAGCGCCTCGCCCTGCGCGAGGAATATCTGGCCGACTGGCGGCGCGGCACGCTCGAAACGCTGGAAAACGTCTACATCATCGGCGCGGACGGCAAGGAGCACAAGCTCCCGAAAAAGAAATTCTGATTTTCATTAGGAGGATCATTCAATGGCAGACAGACCCATCCCGGCGCGCAGCGAAGTGCCGGAGGAATCGACCTGGAATCTCAAGGACGTATTTGAAAGCGACGAGGCGTGGCAGACGGAGTATGAAGCGCTCAAGGCCGTGCCGGAGCAGATCGAAGCGTTCCGCGGCAGGCTCGGTGAGAGCGCGGAGACGCTTTTGGAGTGGCTCCGCCTGAACGATGCGCTCTCCGTGCGGCTTGAAAAGCTCTACGGCTACGCGAACTGCAAGGGCGACGAGGACACCGGCAACGGCTTTTATCAGGGCATGCGCTCCAAGGCGCTTGCGACGCTCGTCGCCATCGACGCGGCGAGCGCGTTTGAAACGCCGGAGATCATGGCGCTCGACGAGGACACGGTGAATCTCTTCTATGCCGCGCAGCCGGAGCTGGAGACCTACCGCCGCAATATTTATAAAATTCGCCGCCGCAAGGCACACATCCTCTCCCCGGAGGAGGAGAAGCTCCTCTCCGCCGCCGGAGAGATGGCGAACGCCCCGGAAAATATCGCCAGCGTCTTCCGCGACGCCGATCTCACGTTCCCGGCCGTGACCGACGGCGAAGGAAACGAGCGCGTTCTCACGAGCGGAACGTTCGTCCCCCTGCTCATGGGCAGCGACCGCGTGCTGCGCAAAAACGCCTTTGAAGCTTACTATAACCGTTTCGGCGAATTCAAAAATACCGTCGCCGCGGCGCTCGACGGGCAGTTCCGCTCGCTCAAGTTCTTCTCGGACGCGCGGCACTATCCCTCCACCCGCGCCGCCGCGCTCGACGTGACGGAGGTGCCGGAAGAGGTTTACGACAATCTCATCGAGGCCGTCCACGCGAACATGGACAAGATGTACCGCTATGTTGCGCTGCGCAAGAAGCTGCTCGGCGTGGACGAGCTGCACATGTACGATGTGTATACCCCCATCGTGGCGGATGCCGACAGCGAGATCACCTACGAGGAAGCCAAGGCCACGGTGCTCGAAGCGCTCGCGGTGCTCGGCGAGGATTATACCGATCTTCTGAAGGAGGGCTTTGCCAACCGCTGGATCGACGTTTACGAAAATACCGGCAAGCGCGGCGGCGCATACTCCTCCGGCAACAGCTACCCGCACCCCTATGTTCTGCTCAACCACAAGGACAATCTCGACAGCATGTTCACGCTCGCCCACGAAATGGGCCACGCGCTGCACAGCTACCACAGCTGCAAGTACCAGCCGGTGAATACCGCCGCGTACGTCATCTTCGTGGCTGAGGTCGCCTCCACCTGCAACGAGGTGCTGCTCATGCGCCATCTGCTCGGCAAGACGACCGACAAGAAGCAGCGCGCCTATCTCATCAATCACTTCCTTGACCAGTTCAAGGGCACGGTGTACCGCCAGACGATGTTCGCCGAGTTTGAGAAGATCATGGGCGAGATGAACGGCGCGGGCGAGGCTCTCACGGCGGACGCGCTGAGCGAAAAGTATCTCGCGCTCAACAAGCTGTACTTCGGGCCCGACATGGTCTCCGACGACGGCATCGCGCTCGAGTGGGCGCGTATCCCGCACTTCTTCTATAACTACTATGTGTTCCAGTACGCTACCGGCTTCTCCGCTGCCGTGGCGATCGCAAACCGCATTCTCGCCGAGGGCGAACCGGCTGTCGCCGACTATAAGAAGTTCCTCTCCTCCGGCGGCAGCGCCGACCCGATCAGCCTTCTCAAGATCGCGGGCGTCGATATGAGCACACCGAAGCCCGTGAACGACGCGCTCGCCCTCTTCGGCGAGCTCATCGACGAGATGGAGCAGCTGGCGGATTAAACTTTCACACCGTCATCTAAAAAAACACCCAAGACTGCGGTCTTGGGTGTTTGAGCGTGTCAAAAAAATATTTTTGACACGCTCTCAAACGAGACCCGCTACGCTGGGCTCTCGTTTGAAAAGGCTGCGGCTCGCCGCAGC
>OGYE01001811.1_pt1 | contig 13658 bp, 13 predicted proteins | sample 1576471 | NCBI WGS metagenome assembly OGYE01 (sample SAMEA3541532, study PRJEB24748) | human gut metagenome | biome: human gut; feature: human-associated habitat; material: faeces | place: China | collected 2012
CAGCAGCAGGTCGTTGGGCCATTTGATCTGACATTCCACGCCGTAGCGGGCACGCAGGGCATCGCAGACGGCAAGGCTGGCAAAGAGCGGCAGGGTGGCGGGCTGCACAAGGTCTACCCGGATGACTGCCGTGTAATAAAGCCCCAGACCCGGGGCATCGGTCCAGCTGCGGCCCAGACGGCCGCGCCCGGCGGTCTGGTTTTCGGTATACACGGCCCCCACCGGACCGAATTCTTCAAAATGCTCTTTCACATAGGCGTTGGTGCTGCCGCATTCGGTCAGATAGCGCACTTCATTGATGCTCATTGATGCGGTACCTCTTTGTGTTCATAGGCGGTCACTTTGCCTTCGTCCAGCGTCAGGATGCCGTAGGTGTCCGGCCCGGTGTAGCACCGGCCGCACCGCAGCGGCACTGGCTTTTGCAGCTGGTGTGGTGCTGGGACTGCTCTGTACATACAATGTCATTCTGGTCTTTTTGTGCCTGTTCCTGATCGGCGTGGTGGTCATCGGTCTGGTGAAACGATAATGCAATCGAGGTGATAACAGTGAAAATCATGGTTTACCGCAGCCCCAGATTCCTGAGCGCAATCCTGCGGGTATTGCTGGGCGTCCGGTCGGACAGTGCCCGCTGAACTCTCCTGTCGGCATTGCCTCCTCCCAAAGCTCCTCCCCACTGGAGGAGCTTTTTTGCCGTATCCGGTGCTAAACCGGCTGTCCGTTGAATATAAGTGAAGCAGTAAACTGGTAAGGAAAGGGTGTTATTATGGAGCTTTCTCTGGAACGCAAACCGATCACTGTCAACGAAACGATCCTTGATATAAATACCGAACAGGCAGTGGAGAGCGATATGCTGCTGGCGGTACGGTATCCAGAATCGACCAGCGAATCCTGAATGAGTTTATCCGGGACGGTTATTTCGAAAGGCATCTGAACAAGATGCGGATGCGTTATCGTGCCAAACACGACCAACTGTTAGAGGGACTGGAGCCTTTTCAAAAAAAATTCCGGATCTCCGGGGAAGATGCTGGGCTGCATCTGCTGTTGACGGCGAAAGGAAATGTGACGGAAAAAGAGCTTCTGGATGCCGCTGCGGCGGAAAATGTGAAGGTCTATGGGATGTCAGAGAATATGGTGGCATCCACTGCGGACAAAGCGACAGTGCTGCTGGGATTCGGAAGTATGGATGAGGCAGACATGAAAGAAGGCCTCCGCCGGTTGCAAAATGCATGGCTGTGAGACCTTCTCAGGATACTGCTATTATTCTTCGGTTACGGGAGGCTCTTCGTCCTCGGCATCCTCTTCATCGAAAAATTCTTCCACATCTTCGACGGTTTCGCCTTCTTCGCCGGACAGATCGGCTGCCTGACCGGAGAGCGGTGTGAAATCAGAGGAGGAAGAGGAAGCTTCGGTTTCAGCGGTTTCTTCCGTGGGAGCGGAAGCCGGAACGGAAGCATTCAGAGGAACGTAATTGCGGGAGAACTCCGTGCTCTCGTCCAGATCCTCGTGGAAATCATCGTAATCGTCATCTGCGTCGGTGGATTCCATCAGCAGAGAGTTTTTTTGTTGCATATAGTAGTAAGCAGCTGCGGCTGCGGTACCTACTGCTGCAGTGAACAGCAGAAATTTGCCAAATTTTTTAGCCATAGGGTTGCTCCTTCCATGTTGTAGTGTATGTAACGGTTCGGAATTTTATACATTTGTCCATACAGTTATATGATAAACCTTATTGCGTAAAATGAAAAGGGATATGTTGCGATATGAATGAGAAATTTTTTGATTTAAAAAAAGAAAAGCAGGATCGTATGATCAATGCCGCACTGAAAGTATTTGCACTGCACGGTTACCGCCATGCCTGTACGGATGATATTGTGAAGGAGGCGGCTATCAGCAAGGGTTTGTTATTCCATTATTTCGGAAGCAAACTGGGTGTATATGCATTTGTCTATGATTACAGCGTCCGTTACCTGTTGCTGGAGTTGTCTACGGCGGTGGATGCGAAGGAGACGGATCTGTTTGCTCTGCTACAGCAGGTGGAATGTGGAAAAATGCATGCCATGTGCGGTTATCCTTATCTGCAGCCTTTTCTGAACCGGGCGCAGACGGAAAATGTCAGTGAAGCATTGCTGGCGGTAGAAGAGAGAAAACAGCAGCTGGAAGATTATCTGGAGTCTGTTTTCGCAAGAGCGGATCTGGGTAAATATGCTTCCGCAGAGGATGCCGTGAAACTTCGTAAAATGCTGGAACTGACCATTAAGGGATTGATGAACGAGAGGATTTTAGAGGATGCTTTTCAGCCAGAGATGTTGTATGAAGAGATCACAGAGTATCTGAACTTAAGCAGAAGGCTGGCGGAACGTTCCACACAGCCCTCTGACGAAGCGTTTTCAGAAAAATAGCATCCTATTTGCATCATAATTTTGAAGAAAATGATAACTATTTAGACATCTTATAGGCGGGATCTGCGGGATATCCGCCTTTTAATTTCTGCATACCGCGCTGGATGGCATCTTTGGAGTTCTTCCAGTCGGCGTCCTTATTTCGGTAATCGAATTTTTCCACCAGCCAGGATACATCCTCAGAGATCCGCTGCATATTCGCTTCCATGACGGGCAGGAGGCAGTCGTAGAATTCCTGCTTTTCCTTATCGGAGAGCTTGCTGTCGGCGGCTTCACAGAGGTCTCCGAAGTGAGGCAGGCAGAAGCCTTTTCCGTTTATGATCTTATTCCGGAAACTTTCGTCATTTTTCCACAGATAGAAAAAGGTGTCCAGGTATCTTTCATAAGTATCCTTGTACTGGGAACAGATATAGCAGGAGTCCTCTTTTGCGCGGATCCATATACCGATGGTATTTTCACTTCCCTCGGCTTTTTTGAATTTTCCCAGAAGAGAACTTTTTCCGGGACGGAAGGAAGCAAATTCCTGCTGCATTTCCCGGATCATACGCTGGTAGTGCGTTTTCAGGATCCAGGCGTTGCCGAGAGTATTGCCGTAGTCGAACATCTTCTGAAAATGATAGCGGCAGAATCCGGCCTTGTCGGTCTGTTCTCTAATATCCGCTTCCATGTAGGAGGAACCGGAGCCTAAGACGAAGTCTAACAGATCCTGTTCGATACTTCTGTGGATGAAGCAGAAAGGACATTCGTCCTGGGCATTTACGGCATCAATTAAGGGAATTGTGTATAATTGTTCTTTCATAGAAAACGATCCTTTCCTGACGATATTCTGTCTGTATGAAAACTATTGTAAACGATGTTTGAAATAATTGCAAAAAGATTACTGATTTGTAAAATAATGTCATTTAAAATTAAGAATTGTTTTGTTGTAATACATTTCATTTCAAGCTACTATGATAGTACAAGTGTAAAGCGAAAATAGAAAGATGTGATTTATTTGATATTCAGCAGTATTGAATTTCTGCTGTGGTTCCTGCCGATTTTCCTGATTGTCTATGGAATCACACCGCATAAATACAGAAACCTGACACTGCTTATAGGTAGCATTGTCTTTTATGCAATGGGAGATGCAGGAAATCTTGCACCTTTGATGATTTCCGTCTTATGTAATTATTTTATCGGGCTGCATCTGGCAAAACGCAGCCCCAGGACGTTATGGCGCAAGAGGCTGTTGTTCGTGACAGCATTGAGTATTAACATTGGCATTCTGATCTGGTTTAAGTGCCGGGGAGGTTCTGCAGGACTTCCTCTGGGGATCAGTTTTTATACCTTTCAGATATTGTCTTATCTGATCGATGTATATCGCGGAGATGCAGATAGGGAGTATTCTTTTTTGAAATTTGCAACTTATGTGGTCATGTTTCCGAAGCTGATCTCCGGCCCCATTTCCCGTTATGGTGAGGTGAAAGACAGCCTGTACAACAGGACTTTTACTATGCAGGGACTGGAGGACGGCATGAAGCTGTTCGTCTTAGGACTGGCAGCCAAAGTGCTGTTGGCCGACCGCGTAGGGATCCTGTGGCATGAAGTACAGGTAACCGGATTCGAGAGTATCTCCACTCCGCTGGCATGGCTGGCAGCCATTGCTTATTCCATGGAGATCTATTTTGATTTCTCGGGATATTCGTTGATGGCAATGGGGCTTGGCAGGATGCTGGGAATCGAACTGCCCAGAAATTTCCGCAGACCTTATATGGCCCGGGGGGTCAGGGATTTTTACCGCAGATGGCATATGACACTGGGGCAATGGTTCTGCCGGTATGTCTATATTCCGCTGGGAGGCAGCAGACGAGGGGAACTCTGCACGATTTTTAATCTGTTGGTGGTATGGATGCTGACAGCTTTCTGGCATGGCGCCGGCTGGAACTTTTTCTGCTGGGGCGGATTGCTCTGGATCTGCATTGTACTGGAACGACAGCTGGGAAGATTAAAATTCGTACATAAAATGAAAGTACTGCCGCACATTTATCTGTGGCTGATCATTCCCGTAAGCTGGATGTGCTTTGCCATTACGGATCTGTCACAGCTGAAGGTCTATCTGGATAAAATGATGTGGCTGGTACCGGGGATCAGCGGCGGCTATGAGGATGCGTGGAAAGCATTGTCTACCTATGGTGGGCTGTTAGTCGTATCCGGGCTGGCATGTACGCCGGCAATCGAGAAGTTGTACGATTACGGCAAGGATAAGATCCTGATGAAAATATTGCTGGCAGCGGTATTCTGGTATTGCGTCTGGAGACTTATATTAGAGGGAAATAACCCATTTATGTACTTTAGTTTTTAGAAAATCTGGATAGGATAGGAAATATGTTACAGAAACTACGACAATGGATAAGAAAATTATCCTTTCCCATCAGTCTGCTGCTTATGGGAGTCCTGTTTTTTACATGGACGGACAACTGGCAGATGTATACGGATCCCCTTCGGGAATTGTATAACAGGGGTGTGCAGCTGGCAGGCGGTGCCCGGATGGGTCATACATCGGAACCCGGACAACAGGACGGAACCGTATCGGGGGATACGGTCCCGGAAGGCACAGAAGATCCCACAGGGGAAAGTCGGACACCGGCAGTCGGAGAGACATCGGCGGATACGCAGACAGAGACAATGACAACGGAGGAACCACAACCGACAGAGCCTTCGGAAGAACTGCCAAAAGAAGTGGTCTACCATACGGTGGATGACAGCTATTTTGATGATGCTGTATTTATCGGGGATTCCCGGACAGTGGGAATGTATGAATACGGTGGACTGGAAGAGACCTCCACATTTTATGCCTCTACCGGACTTACGATTTATAAGATGTTCGATTCGAAAATAGTAGCGGTGCCGGGGCAGAAGAAAAAGATCACGGTGGAAGAGGCACTATCCGAGAAACAGTTTGCCAAGATCTATCTGATGATCGGTATTAACGAGATGGGAACCGGTACGGTGGAATCTTTCATGAAGGCTTACGGGGAGGCAGTACAGCATTTGCAACAGTTGCAGCCCGATGCGGTGATCTACCTGCAGGCGATCATGAAGGTGACCACGGAGCGCTCCGGGCAGGGAGACTATATTACCAATGAGGGCATCGAAGCCAGGAATGAAGAAATCGCGAAGCTTGCGGATGATGAGAAGATATATTACCTGGATGTGAATCCGCTGATCTGTGATGAGACCGGAGGAATGGTGGCATCCTATACTTATGACGGAGTGCACCTGAAGGCCCAGTATATTCCCATCTGGCTGGACTTTTTGAAAGAACATGCAGTGGAATAAATTTTTTCTTGACTGTGGAACGATGAAAAGCTATCATGTAACTAATAAGGTCACATAGGTGTGGGCAGGTAGATGACTATCTGCCTATCTCTATGCGGCAAATATTACAAGTTCACATGTCTATGACACAGGAGGAGAAAAATGAGCGAGAAGACTACACTCGGCGAAAATGGCATTTACGATGCCAGATCCTTGGGCGTGCCCAAGATGCTTCTGCTGGGACTTCAGCACATGTTCGCAATGTTCGGTGCCACGATTCTGGTACCCATGCTGACAGGTCTGGATGTTTCCACAACACTGTTATTTGCAGGTCTGGGAACTTTATTGTTCCATCTGCTGACCAAGAGAAAGGTACCCGCATTCCTGGGTTCTTCCTTTGCTTTCTTAGGCGGTTATGCCGCAATCGCACCTATGGCAGACGGTGCGGACAATTCCGCATTGCTTCCTTATGCCTGCTTCGGTGTAGCCTGTGCAGGTCTGCTGTACCTGGTATTATCCCTGTTGATCAAGATCTTCGGTACCGGCAAAGTAATGCGTTTCTTCCCGCCCATCGTAACCGGACCTATCATCATTGCCATCGGTCTGACCCTGTCCCAGTCCGCTATCAACAACTGTTCCGCAGACTGGCTGATCGCAGTGGTCGCTATTGCACTGGTAGTGATCTGCAATATCTGGGGTAAGGGAATGGTGAAGATCGTTCCGATCATCATCGGCGTTGTTGGTTCTTATGTGTTGGCAGCTATCTTAGGCCGCGTGGATTTCACACCCGTTGCGGAAGCTGCATGGATCGGACTTCCTATCCACTGGAATGAGACCGCTTTCTGGGCACTGTCCGACGGCAACACTTCTCTGTTAATTACTTCCGTGATCACAATTATGCCGATCGCACTGGCTACCATGGTAGAGCATATCGGAGATATCTCCGCTATTTCTTCCACTGTTGGTGTCAACTATATCAAGGAGCCCGGATTACATCGTACGCTGTTAGGTGATGGTCTGGCTACCATTATTGCATCCCTGTTCGGTGCTCCTGCGAATACCACTTACGGTGAGAACACCGGTGTACTGTCTCTGACCAAGGTATTCGACCCAAGAGTTATCCGTATTGCAGCAGGCTTCGCTGTACTGTTCTCCTTCTCTCCGAAGGTAGCAGCATTGATCGGCTGTATGCCTACCGCTACCTGCGGTGGTGTATCCCTGGTACTGTACGGTATGATCTCTGCAGTCGGTGTCCGTAACATCGTAGAGACTCAGGTAGACTTTACCAAGAGCCGTAACGTTATCATCGCCGCTCTGATCCTGGTATTGTCCATCGGTATCAACTACAGTGCAGCAGGCGCTATTGCATTCCATATCGGCGAGATCACCATCAGCCTGTCCGGACTGGCAGTAGGTGCGCTGACCGGTATTATCCTGAATGCAGTACTGCCCGGCAAGGACTACAAGTTCGATGAGGACAAGCCCGATGACACCGGCGTATGCTTCGCGGTAAAGGGTCAGGAGAACTAAGACATTTTTGCTGAAAATGGCATAAACTGAACAAAGAAAGTAAGAGAGAGCATCCATGGCAGAAATATAGAGCCATGGATGCTCTCTTTTTCAGTTGTGCGCCTATGGACTCCTCCGGCTGTGCGCCTAAACTTCTGATATCTCTGCGATCACCTGGTCAAGTACTTCAAAATAATTCTCGAAGGTCTTGCGGCAGCATCCGGGATCGTCGATCACGATGCCCTCCGTGCGCAGACCGGTGAGGGCAAACCCCATAGCCATGCGGTGGTCGTCGTAGGTGGCTACGGTACAGGGCTTTGGCGTCCCCGGATAGATGGTGATGCTGTCCTGCGTCTCTTCGCAGCGGATGCCCATACGGGTCAGTTCTGTACAGATGGCATGGATGCGGTCACTCTCCTGGAAACGGATGTGCCCGATGCCTGTGATACAGGTGGGGCTGTCGGCAAACGGTGCGATGGCTGCCAGTGTGATCGCCTGATCGGAACAGGAGGACATGTCCACCGTGATACCATGGAAAGCGGGAGTCTGCGTTCCGGCGTCCGATAAAGCTGAAGGAGGCAGCAGGAGGACTCCCTTTTCCGTATCCTGTGCGGTACATCCCATTTTCTCTAAGATACGCAGGAATTCCACATCTCCCTGCAGACTTTCAAAATGCTCATGCTCTACACAGACCGGGATTCCCAGTAACGGTACCATCGCATAGAAATAACAGGCGGCAGAGACATCCGGCTCAATCTGATAATCTAATGCTTGATAATGCTGACCGGCGGGAATACGGAACTGATCCGGCGTGGGACGCTCCACGCAGACTCCGAACTGCTCCATCATCTTCTGCGTCATTTCGATATACGCCATCCCATGGGTACCCTCTACCTGAATCGTAAAATCTTCCGAAGACAAAGTCGAAGCAATCAGCAGCGCACTCAGAAACTGACTGCTGTGCCCGATATCGATGGAGATATGATCCTGTCCGAACCCATGAGCGGTAAGCGTAAAAGGAAAATGCCCATCTTCTCCTTCGCAGCGGACCTCACACCCCAATTCTGCCAGAGAGGACAGAAGCGGATCCATGGGGCGCCTCTTCATCTGCTCCGAAGAATCCATGTGAAAAACACCTTCCGAGACACCTAACGTAGCTGTCAGAAAACGCGCTGCCGTTCCTGCACTTCCCACATTTAACGCAGCCTCTTCACAGGGAAGCTTTCCTCCCAGTCCTTCTACCGTGACGATACAACTCTCCTCATCCACCGTCGTCTCAAATCCCAGATCCTGCACACACTTAAGAAAATGCCTCGAATCATCCGAGAACAACACCCCGCGCAGCGTGGACTTTCCCTCCGCCAGCATCGCCAGAAGGAGACTGCGGTTCGTGATACTCTTAGAACCCGGTACCCGGACCGTCAGCGGGTCGGTTGTTTTTCTTATTTTATGATATATAGTAGGAACGCGGTAAATCTTATCTGCCATGGATTGGTGTTTCCTTCCTTCCTTCTTTTAAATATAAAATTATTGAGATAACCCAGTAGCTGACATTGGGGTAAGGGCAAGCAGACTCTAAGCAGGCGTCGGTACTTAGCGTGGGTATTATCCACGCTTATGTACCGCTACGCGCTGCGTCCGTAAGCGAATCGTGCTAAAGCACGCGCGGGTCTGCGGCTCTTAGCCCCAATGGAGGCTACGGATTAATTACCTAAATCATACCATTTTCTGTTCCACGGCACAACTCTCAAAAAGTTTAAAAAATAATAGTTGACATTCCTAGCGGAATAGTATAGTATAAATTCATAACATCCATATCAGATAAGTAGGAAATAAAAACAAACATAATTTTCAGGTTTAAGGAGGATTCTATTATGAGCAAGATTTACACATCCGCAACCCAGCTGATCGGACATACACCCCTTTTAAAGGTGACAAACTACCTGAAGGACCAGAACATCGAGGGAGTAGAACTGTTAGCAAAGCTGGAGTACTTCAATCCCGCAGGAAGCGTTAAGGACAGAATCGCACTGGCAATGATCGAAGATGCCGAGAAGAAGGGTATTTTAAAAGAAGGCTCCACCATCATCGAACCCACCTCCGGCAACACCGGTATCGGCCTGGCAAGTGTGGCTGCAGCCAAGGGTTACAGAACCATTCTTACCCTTCCCGAGACCATGAGTGTGGAGCGTCGTAACCTCCTGAAGGCATACGGTGCAGAGCTGGTACTGACTGAAGGCGCCAAGGGCATGAAGGGTGCCATCGCCAAGGCAGAAGAGCTGGAGAAGTCCATCCCGGGAGCCGTGATCCTCGGACAGTTTGATAACCCCGCGAACCCCGCCGCACATGCAGCTACCACCGGTCCTGAGATCTGGGAAGACACCGATGGCAAGGTTGATATCTTCGTAGCAGGTGTAGGTACCGGCGGAACCGTGACCGGCATTGGTACTTATTTAAAATCCAAGAACCCCAATGTGAAGATCGTAGCAGTAGAGCCTGCAGATTCTCCCGTACTTTCCGGCGGACAGCCCGGACCTCATAAGCTGCAGGGTATCGGCGCAGGATTCGTTCCTTCTGTTCTGAATACCGGTATTTATGATGAGGTATTCACCGTTACCACAGACCAGGCATTTACCACCGGACGCCTGATCGCTCATAAGGAAGGTATCCTTGTGGGAATCACCTCCGGTGCAGCTCTGTACGCAGCAGCACAGATCGCAAAACGCCCTGAAAATGCAGGCAAAACAGTCGTAGCATTGCTTCCTGACTCCGGTGACAGATACCTGTCCACCCCGATGTTTGCAGAAGCTTAAGACGAAATTTACAGAACTGGACAGACTTGCATTCTTGTGTTAGAATGTATGGCATGGTACTAGGAATTCAAGGAATTCGCGCATTTCCCCTTTTAAAATGACGCGGACCTGGAATGGAGGAACTTATGGAACCGATCATTCAGATCAAGAATGTAACAAAAACTTTTATAGGTAAAGATAATCAGGTAGAAGCCTTAAAAGGTATCAGCCTGGATATCAACAAGGGAGACATCTACGGCATCATTGGTATGAGTGGTGCCGGAAAATCTACCCTGGTACGCTGCCTGAACTATCTGGAGAAGCCCACCACGGGAACCGTAGTCGTAGAAGATCAGGATCTTTCGCCACTGACTGAGGCCGAAGAGTGATTTTGTCCAGGGAAGATTGGCTTCTTCTTTTGGCAATAATGCTGAAATTCAAAAGCGTGAATATAATAAGCAGCGAGAAATTGCCAAAAAGAAGTATGGCGAGTACAAGGAACCAAAAGGTGATTCCAAAAAGGTTTCTTCAAGTTTGAAAAAGACTTCCTCAGTTGTTTCTTCAAGTAGCGTTGCATCATCAAGTTCGGAATCGTCTGTTTCAAGTTCTTCATCGTCGACTAAGAAAAACAAGGGCTTTCCGTAAGGGAAGGGGGAAGGCGCCTCCGAGGCTCCCCGGAGGCGCCGAACGAATGTAAATCAATCCTTGATGAGGCCTATTTCGCGGAAATAACGTTCCGCGCCGGGATGCAGGGGGATGGGCTTGTAGCTGACGGCAAGGTTGGGGCTCATGCTCTTGAGCGCGGCGATGACGTTGCCCAGATCGGCGACGTAGTGCTCGCGGAAGTCGAAGCCCTCGACGTACTCGGACTTGATGGCCTCCTCGTAGGGCACTCGCTTGATGGACTTGAAGTCGCCGAGCAGTTCGTTGGCGCGGGCGGCGATGGCGTTGGTGGTCTCGGCCGGTGCCGGGCCGCCGGTGACCGGATCGTACTTGAAGCCGCCATCGGTCGGCGGGTTGTGGGACGGGGTCACGACGATGCCGTCGGCCAGGCCTTCGCCGGTGAAGCGCTGGGTGCCGTCGGCGGCGCGGTTGTGGGTCAGGATGGCCTGGGACACGACCGGGGTCGGGGTGAAGTCGTCACGGGAGTCGATGCGCACGGTCACGCCGTTGGCGACGAGCACTTCGATGGCGGTCTTCCAAGCCGGCTCGGACAGGGCGTGGGTGTCGCGGCCGATGTACAGCGGGCCGGTGACGCCGGCCTTCTTGCGGTATTCGGCGATGGCCTGCGTGATGGCCACGATGTGGGCCTCGTTGAATGAGGTCTTCAGGGACGAACCACGGTGTCCGGAAGTGCCGAAGGAGACGCGCTGCTCCGGAACGTTCGGGTCCGGGACGACGTCATAGTACTTTCCAATGACCTCGTCGACATTGATCAGATCTGCTGGGGTGGCGGGCATTCCCGCATTTTTTGCAACCATACCTTCATTGTGCCACGAGTTTGCGCGGAACGCGGAAAGCCATCCCACAATGTGCGATGAATACGTTTTCTTTTTGACGTCTCGGCGTGTCTCCAGTATGGAATTGGGGTTTCAGTGTCCCGATGCCCGACGATTTGCGCATCGCACGCCGATAGTGTATCGTTTCTAACGAATTCGACTCATGCAGGGTTGCAAGTCAACATTTTTAGACGCAAGACCTGGAATGTGGCATTGGTTTGCCATGTTCCGGGTCTTTTTTGTTGCAAAAAAGCCGCGCTGCGTCATCGAATCCCATCGGAAGGAAATAGAAAGGAATCAGGATGGCTGACTCTCTCGCATCGCAGATCATCACTGCGATCGGCGGACCTGAAAACGTTCGCAGTCTGACGCATTGCGCCACCCGACTGCGCTTCGAGCTGGCGGACGCGTCCAAGGTGGACCAGAACGCCCTCGAACATATGAAGGGCGTGCTTGGCGCGGTCCCGCAAAGCGGTGACCGTTTCCAGGTCGTCATCGGCGGCGGCGTGGCCACCGTATACGAAAACATCATGCATCTGCCCGAAATGGCGAACGCCGGTGCCGCCTCCGCATCCGGCGAAGGCCAGAAGAGCAACGCCGACGTCAAGGCCGAGGCCCGTTCCAAGGCACGCGGCAAGGTGGCATGGCTGGACTCCTTCTTCGAGTATCTCGCCGACTCCTTCCGCCCGATCCTGGGCGTGCTGCTCGGCGCCTCCATCATCATCGCCCTGGTCAACCTGCTCATCTCACTGAACGTCATTCCGAATGACGAGGCCTCCGCCGGCTGGGTGTTCGTCAAGGCCATCTGGAAGGGCGTGTTCTACTTCCTGCCGATCATGGTCGCCTACAACGCCTCCAAGAAGCTCAAGGTCGATCCGTGGCTGGGCGGCGCCATCATGGCCATCCTCATGACCCCGCAGTTCACCAGCCTGATAGACGCCAAGACCACCACGTGCGTGGAGAACGCGGCTCTGGGCACCAAGTCCTGCACCGCCAACATCTTCGGCATTCCGATGGCGTTGAGCGACTACAGCGGCAACGTGTTCGTGCCGCTGCTCATGGCCGCCGTGCTCGCCCTCGTCTACCACGGATTGAAGAAGATCATTCCCGAAAGCGTCCAGCTGGTGTTCGTGCCGTTCTTCTGCATGATCATCGTCGGCGCGCTGACCGCCTTCATCATCGGCCCGATCGGCGTGTGGGTCGGCAACGGCCTCGGCGTCGGCCTGGCTTGGATGAACACCCATGCACCGTTCATCTTCGCCATCATCATCCCGCTGCTGTACCCGTTCCTCGTGCCGCTCGGCCTGCACTGGCCGCTCAACGCCCTGATGCTGATGAACATCCAGTCCCTTGGCTACGACTTCATCCAGGGCCCGATGGGCGTGTGGAACTTCGCCTGCTTCGGCGCCACCGCCGGCGTGCTCTTCATCGCCGTGCGTGACAAGGACAAGGACATGCGCCAGACCGCTCTCGGCGCGCTCGCAGCCGGCCTGCTTGGTGGTGTTTCCGAACCGTCCCTGTACGGCATCCACCTGCGTTACAAGCTGGTCTACAAGCGCATGCTCGTGGGCTGCGGCCTTGGTGGCGTCGTCATTGCCGTCCTCGGCTGGCTCTTCCCGTCCGTCACCGCCGCCGGCCAGACCGTGCATGGTGTGACCACCACCGCCTTCGCCTTCACCTCGCTGCTGACCATTCCGGTCTTCGACCAGATGTGGGTGTACGCGGTGTCCATCGCGGTCTCCTTCCTGACCTCCTTCTTCCTGATCATCACCTATGCCGGCGGGGTCAATGCCCTGGCCTCCTACAACCTCCAGTCCTCCTTCTCCGCCTTCTCCTTCTACCATGAGGGCAGCACCCCCCTGGTGATCGGCATCATCCTGGCCCTTCTCTTCGCCGTGTGCGTCATGGGCGGGGCCAAGCGGCTGACCAAGATCACCGGCGCCCTGGTGCCCATCATGGGCATCTTCTACGTGGCCGTGGCCGTGGTGGTGGTGGTGGGCAACGCCTCCATCGTCCCCGAGGTGTTCCGGAACATCTTCGCCAGCGCCTTCGACTTCCCCGCCATCTTCGGCGGCTTCACCGGCTCCTGCATGATGGAAGGCATCAAGCGGGGCCTGTACTCCAACGAGGCCGGTATGGGTTCTGCCCCCAATGCCGCTGCCACC
>OGYE01001812.1_pt1 | contig 13657 bp, 7 predicted proteins | sample 1576471 | NCBI WGS metagenome assembly OGYE01 (sample SAMEA3541532, study PRJEB24748) | human gut metagenome | biome: human gut; feature: human-associated habitat; material: faeces | place: China | collected 2012
CCCGCCGGGGATCGTTTTGCTTATGGGGTTTGGGACGTTCGTCCCGCGAGGTCTCAGAGCACGTTGTTCAGCACATAGCACTCCTTATACGCCTGTCTCTCGTTATACACGAAGTCGTAGGTGTACGGGCAGAGGTTGGTGACGCTGAGGATGTTGAGATCCTCGTTGAAGGTGAGCTGCGTGAAGTAGCCCGCCTTGGCCGCCGCTTCGATGTCCGAGTTGATGGCGATCACCTTGCGCTCGCCGTAATAGAACTCGTAGTGGCTGGAGTAGCCGCCGCTGCTGCTGAGGACCATGCGCACGTTGGAGCACGCCTTGACGACGTTCTTCTCCAGATCGAGAGCGCGCTCGTCGATCTTATCGGGCTTTCTCATATCCTCGAGCAGGTAGTTGTTCACGAGCAGGATACCGGAGGCGTCCTTGTCGGAGTTGAACTTCTCGCGCGCCCACTTGTAGCCCTCTTCGGTCATGGCGTCCGCGCCGAGACCAACGAGGATTACGCTCTTCTCGCCGATGTTGAAGCGGCGCACGAAGCCCTTGCCGTTTTCAAAGAGGTCTTCCTCCTTGAAGTCCTCGCGGACCGGCTGCTGCAGGAACAGGCTGCCGGAGGCGGCTTCCTTCTCGGCGGCGATCATGAGAACGTCCACTTCCTCATCGTCGTAGAGCGGCTGCATCGCGTTGTTGAACACATCCCACTGGCTCTGCGCTCCGGCGTCCGCCACAACGTTGCCGCTGTGGAGCACGAGGGAGATGTCCGAGCGGTCGATGTAATTTGCCATGGAGGTGAAGTAGCGGTTCGGAGAATCGCCGGTGAGCATCTGGTCGGTGTCGAACATCCACGCGACGGTGTAGCGCACGGTATAGATGCGCATGCTGCCGTCGATGACGACGAACTTCACGCTGGTGAAGTTATCGTTCGCCGCGGAGAATTCCTCATCCTTCAGATTCATCACATAATCGCCGGGGCGGACCTCGCTGATGGTTGCGTCACCGGTGAAGCGGATGTCGTCCTCGGTGAAGAACGGCACGGTCGCTTCCCAGGTATACCCTTCAACGGTGTGGATCTTGCCGTCATAGCGGAAGAGGCCCGTGTTGCCGGTGACAGTAACGACGACCTCGCCCTCGAACGGCGTGATCTCCAGCGTGCCGGGCTGGTAGGTGAGCACATAGTTGCGCGTCACGTCCTTGCCGTCGGCATCCACGATGATGGCGTCGTGCAGGTCGATCTTATCCTCGTAGCGGCCCACGTTGCGCGCGGTGAAGTCGCTCTTCACGCTGCGGACGCTGTGGCCCTCGGCAAGGTTGGTCGCGATGTGGCCGACATAGCCGTGGTAATCGCCGTCGAACATCACGGTGCTGTCATCCGCGCGGAGCGTTACCGGGCTTCCCGGATTCTCGCCGCGGCGCGTGATGACGAGCTCGCCGTCCACGATCACGAATTCCACGTTCGTGAAGTTGCCGCTGGTGTTCTCAAAGTCGCCCGCTTTGATGCCCACCGGGTACTCGCCGACATCCGTTCCCTTCGCCGTCCACGCCTCGGTCGGGGTCTCGGCAACGTTCTTCTTCACGTCGTAGAGCGCGTTATCCGCGGTCATGGACTTGTAGCCCGTGACGGAGTGCTCCTTCGTGTCGTAAATGACCGTATCGGCGTTCTCGGTGATGGTGACGGTGACCTTGTCGCTGACGGGGTCGATCTTCAGCGTGCCGTCCACGATCACGAACTCGACGTTCGTGAAGTTTTTGCTGGTGTTCCTGAAGTCTCCGGAGACGATGCCGACCGGGTATTCGCCCGCGTCGGTCCCCTTCGCCGTCCACGCCTTGGTCGGCTTCTCGGCGACGTTCTTCTCCACGTCGTAGAGCGTGTTGTCCGCGGTCATGGACTTGTAGCCGGTGACGGAGTGCTCCGTGCCGTCATAGGTAACGGCGGCGGAGTTCTCGGTGACGGTCACGGTGACCTTATCGGCGATCGGATCGATCTTGAGCCAGCCGTCCTTCACGACGACCTTGATATTGCTGTAGTTGCGGGACGTGACCGTGAAGTCCTCCGCCGTCAGGCCCATGGGGTAGGTCCCGGCGTTCGTTCCCTTCGCGGTGTCCTTGCCGGTCTCGTTGAGCTTGACGGAAATGGTCTTCGTGCCGACGTCCGTGGTGTAACCGGTCACGCTCTGCTCACTGCCGTTGTAGACCTCGGTGGCAGTATTGCCGGTGATGGTGACGGTGACCTCATCCGTGATCGGCGTGATCTCCAGCAGACCGTCTTCCACGATGACAAACTGTACCGACGTGAAGTTCTGCGTGTTGTTGTTCACGAAGCTCTCGGGCTCGAGATTCATGTAATACTCGCCGACGTTCGTGCCCTCGGCATGGGCGCTCTTGCCCTCCGCGAGGCTGAAGTCCGCCTTAGTATACGCGCGGTTGCTGATGCTAACGACCGTGTAGCCGTTCACTTCGTGCTTGCTGCCGTCGTAGACCACGCTGTCGCGGATGCCCTTGATCTCCACGACCACAGTTCCCGGAGCGACGATCTCGAGATCGCCGTTTCTGTAGGTGATCTCATAGTTATCGGTCACGTCGTTGCCGCTTCCATCCACGATGTGCGTGTTGTTTTCGTCCGGCACCAGAATGCCGGGGTACTTGCCCACTGCGGTCCGGCTGCCGGTGATGACCGTTTCCACACTGTGACCATCGACCAGATAGGTGATGGTGTAGCTCGTGCCGGCCTCGACCTTGCCGTCGGCGGTCAGGCACACGCCGTGCGGCTGGCCGTCATAAACGACGGCGTTGTTCGCGGCTTTCAAAATGACCTTCTCTTCGCCCGCGCCGCGCTTGGTGATGGTGAGCGTGCCGGGGACGAGTGTGATGGTCTTGAACTGATCGTTCACGACATTGCCCGCTGCGTCCGTGATGGCCACAACGGTGATCTTGTTATTGTCCTTCGCGCTGTCCGCAACGTTCTTTACCGTGCCGACGACCGTCGCCGTCAGCGTGAGGCCTCCGGTCGGCAGCTCCTGGCTCTCGCCCGCGGCCACGGTATATGTTTCGCCGTCGTAGACAACGGTATAGCCGCCGTCGGAGTGCTCCTTGCCGTCATACTCCCAGGTGCGGCTGTTCGCCGTGACGGTGATGACCTTTTCGCTCTGCGTGACGGTCAGCGTGCCGGGCTTATAGGTGATGGTGTAGTTCTTGGCCAGCGTGTTGCTCTTCAGCTTGTGGCCGGTGATGGTGTTGGCGCTGCTGCCGACAGCCGTCTGGCTGCCCTCGACCGTGACGCCCGCAAGACCCTCTTCGCCCACGAAGCTGCCGTTGCTGATGGTGTAGCCGCTGTCGGTGAGCGGCGTGCCGTCGTACGCCTTGGCGGCGCTGTTCGCCGTCAGCTCGATCGCCACCGGCGTGACGGTGAGCGTACCGATGACGGGCTCGCCGAAGGTGTAGTTGGCGGTCACGTCCGCGCCGTCCGAACGCTCCACACGGTAGGACTTATATTCGTTCCGCTTGGTGCCCACGTCGGTCAGACCGGCGTCGGCCGGGAACTCCACGACCAGCCGGTCGCCTTCCGCCAGCGTTCCGGTATGCGTGGTCTGGTTGTCCAGCAGCTTTTTGCCGTTATACTCTCTGCTTCTGGACGCCGTGGTGATGACGATAGCGTTCGAGCTCTGCGTGATGGAGAGCTTGCCGGGGATCTCGGTGATATCGTAGTTCGCCTCGCGGAAGGCCGCGCCCGTCGTATAGGTGATGGTATTTTCGACCGTGCCGTCGGACACATAAGTCACGCTGCCGGTGGCCGTGATGCCGGTCACCTCGCCGGAGACGAAGCCGTCACCCGTGACGGAAACGTCCGGGCGGGTCAGCGGCATGCCGTCGTATTCCTTGCTCGCGGTCTCGGACGTGAGCTTCACGGTGCGCGGCAGGATGGTCAGCTTGCCGTCCACACTGTTGGCAAAGGTGTAGTTGCCCGTAACGTCTGCGCCGCCGCGCATGACCTTATAGCTCTTGACGACGTTCTTGCCCTCGTCGCCCACGTTCGTGGCGCTGCCCTCAACAACAGCCGTCAGTACGTCGCCGGGCACCAGCACACCTTCGGTGCAGCTGAAGCCGCTGTTCGTGAGCGGCATTCCGTCGTACTTTTTGCTTTCGCTCGCCGCGGTGACGGTGATGGTCTTTTCGGAGATGGGGGAGATGGTGAGAGCGCCGTCCACAACGGTGAACACGACGTTCGTAAAGTTCTTGCTCGTATTCGCGAAGTCGCCGGAGACGATACCCACCGGGTACTCGCCGACGTCCGTGCCCTTCGCCGTCCACGCCGCGGTCTGCGTTTCGGCGACGTTCTTCTTCACGTCGTAGAGCGTGTTGTCCGCCGTCATGGTCTCGTAGCCGGTGACGGAGTGCTCCTGCCCGTCATACACGGCGGAGCCGGATTTCTCGGTGACGGTGACGGTAACTTTCTCGGCGATCGGATCGATCTTCAGATAGCCGTCCGTCACTTCGATGGTGACGTTATTATAGTTCGGGGAAGTCGCGGTGAAGTCGGAGGGCTTGAGGCCCATCGGGTAGGTGCCGGCGTCCGTGCCGGAAGCGACGGCCTCGCCGACGAGCGTCACGGTCGCGTTCGCCGGGTTGCTCGTGACGGTGTAGCCCTCGACGGTCTGTTCCTTGCCGTTGTAGGTGACGGTCTTCGTGTGGCCCTCGATCTTCACAACGGCGACGCTCGCCGGGGTGATGACCAGATCGCCGTCCACGATCACGAACTCGACGTTCGTGAAGTTGCCGCTGGTGTTCTTAAAGTCGGCCGCTTTGATGCCGACATGGTAGGTGCCGACATACGTTCCCTTCGCCGTCCACGCCTCGGTCGAGGTCTCGGCGACGTTCTTCTTCACGTCGTAGAGCGTGTTATCCGCGGTCATGGACTTGTAGCCCGTGACGGTGTGCTCCTTCCCGTCATAGGTGACGGTGTCGGATTCCTCGGTGACGGTGACGATAACTTTCTCGGTGATCGGCGTGATCTCCAGATAGCCGTCCACCACAACGACCTTGATGTTGCTGTAGTTCTGGGACGTGACCGTGAAGTTATCCTCCGTCAGACCCATGTCGTACTTGCCGGCGTTCATGCCCTTCGCTTCCGCCTTGGAGCCTTCCTTCAGCGCGACGGTAATGGTCTTCTCGCCGACGTCCGTCGTGTAGCCCGTGACGGACTGCTCGCTGCCGTTATAGACCCGGGTGTCATGGTTGCCGGTGATGGTGACGACGACTTCGGTCTCGTCCGCCGTGATCGTCAGCGTGCCGGGCTTATAGGTCGGCAGTTCATAGTAGCCGCCGGGCAGCGCGCCGCCCTTGAACCGGACGGTGGTCGTATCGATGTCGTTCGGCACGCTGCCGACATTGGTGATGGTGCTCTCCTTCGTCATGGAGAGGGTGATATCCGTCTTCTGATCGCCGTTGACAAGGCCCTCGACCTTGAAGTCCGGCTGCGTGAGCGGCTGGCCGTTGTAGGCTCTGCTCGCGCTCTCTGCGGTGATCGTCAGAGGAACGGTGTAGTAAACGGTGATGACGTTCCCCGCCGCTTTCACTTCCAGCGACTGGCTGGGGGAGTAGCTGTTCACATGCGCCGACGCATATTCCGTACCCAGCGCGGTCGAGGCGCTCGCCGTCAGCGTATCGCCGATCGTCATGGTGCCGGTCTGGTCGGGAGCGACCTTCACTTCCGTGCCCTTGAGGTAATGGTGGATGGTGTACTCCGCGGTGTTGCGCTTGAAGTACAGCTTCAGCGTCAGCGAGCCGTCCGCGGCCACGGGGCCGGATTCGACGTTGTTCGCATTGCCCTCATCGTACACATACGTGGGCGCGCCGTATGCCTTGTCTGTATCGGTGACGGAAACGGTGGCGTCCGTCGTGCCGGTGCGCGGCTCAGTCTTTGCGAGCGTGTAGGCGCCGTCGGTCTGCTCGCAGTAGAACTCGACCTTATAGGCAGTATTCTCGTTCGCCTTCCACACGGCGTAGAGGATATTGTCCCCGGTGCTGTCCACGCGGGCGGTGCTGCCGGTCTTATATTCCGCACTGGCGGCGTTCGGATCGGTGCTCCAACCGTCGAGGGAATAGCCGGCGCGGGAGAAGCCGCTGCCGTCCCAGAGCGTCACAAGATCGTTATTGACGTACCCGTTTTCGACATGGGTCCCGCCCTGGCCGCCGTTGGCGTTATATGTCAGGGAGACGACCGCGTCCTTATTGCCCCAGACGGCATGGAGCGTGACGCTCGCGTTCATGCGCAGCTTGTCGTTGGGCTGGTACTTGACCGCCCCGTCCGCCGTCTCTGCCCAGCCGAGGAACACCTTGCCCTCGGGAACGGCGAAGGAGTTGGCCTGCACGTCGGCGTGCGCACCGGGGGCATAGCGCTTCATATCCGTGACAGTATTCTTGCCGTCAGTATATGTCACGGTGTAGTTGTTCTTATTGGTATAGTAGGGGTAAAGCTCGATATTCTCGTAAATTTTGGTGCTGAAGTGGAAGGGCGTGTAAGTATCGCCGTTCTTCGTCGTCCAGCCAGCAAAAGTCCAGCCATCGCCCGCCGGCTTCTGCGGATCGGGGAGCATGCTCTCGTCAATGGTGCCGCCGTAGGGGATGGTGAGATTCTTTCCTCCGGTGCCTTCCATGGTGATGTAGGCAACGCCGCTTACCGTGGGCGCTGCCCAGTAGGCGTATACCGTAATGTTCTGCGCGGGCATGGTCTTGCCATCAAATACATATTCCGGCAGACCGAAGGGATCAGCACACCAGCCTGCGAAAATATATTTCTCCATGCCGACCGGCGGGGTCGTAAGTTTATAATTTCCAGCGTCGGCAATGCTCTGCTGGTATTTATACGATGCCGTGTTGACCGTCTGACCGTGGCTTATATACACTACATTGTAGCTGTTGCGGTCGTAGTAGAAGCTGGCGCCATTATAGCGCTCGCCGTCCTTTCCACTTTTGCTTTCATTTACGGTAAAGCCGGTGATATTGTAGCGATCCTCTTTTGAAATAGTGGCAGTTGTACTCGCACCGGTATCCGTGTGATCCAGCACATAGTTGCCGTTAAGATCTTCCAGATAGTACTTAGCGGAACCATTGTACTGGCTCGTCTCATAGAAGTTGGTGCCGCCCAGCGGCATAACATCTATATTGGTCTGGTAAACACTGCCGCTCGGACTGACCTTCCACTGTCCGCCAGGCCACCGGTCGCGGATATTCGCACCGTACTTAGCGCTGATTCTATTGTTGGTTATTTCGCTCCAACCGGAACTTGTTCTCCGGTAGAATTTCACTTCGTACACATTGCGCGTGTAATATATGTTGACAATGGTAGCGCCGTTGCCCTTGATGGTTTCCTGCGTAATCGCCTGAACGGTAAAACCATTATAGGTCTTAGCTCTGGCGCTCGTCTGCGCGCCGGTCGTACCATACAGCGTCTCGTTTTCCACATAAGAGTAGCCGTCGTCATCGGCATCCTCCTGCCAGTGGATGACGGTGTACCGCGTACTGGTATTGACGTTCCAGTGCGCCTTGAGCGTGATGTTCTCCGTCAGTGGGCTGCCGAAGTTGAACTGTGCTCCGTTGTATTCCCAGTGGCTGAACGTGTAGCCGGGCTTCGTAATCTCCACATTGGGCTTTGCCGTAGTTGCGTCTGCGCTGTAGAACTGGGGCGCGATATATGTACCGCCGTCGGAATCGAAGTGGAGCCAGTGGCCCGGTTCGACCTTGGCGTACACGGTGATATTCTCTTTGTCCAGCGTGACGGAGTCGACAGGGGTCTGGTAGCTGCCTTCCAGATACCAGCCGGTGATCGCGTGCGTTGTGTTCTCAAGACCGTAGGTCACATCGTCAGTCTTGATAACGTCGCCTTTCACGCCCTCTTTGGTATGGACAATGCGGCCGTTCGTGTCGGCAAAGAACACGTACAGCACTTCCGTGAATCCGGCGTCCACGTTGATCTGCGCCGATTCGCTGATCTCGCCCACGGTACCGAAGGCGAGCTCGGACGCGCCGACGAACCAGCCGGTGAATTTATAGCCGTCCTTCACGGGGGAATCGGGCTGATAGAGCGTGTCGCCCTTCTTGACGATCTGGCGCGAGACTTCCGCGCCGTCTACCCGAAAGACATAGGTGAGATATTTGTCCGTATCCGGCCGGACAACTCTCATGGGGACAACGTTTGTCTCGCCGCCCTCTTCGTCCTCCGCGGGCTCTTCGTCCTTGCCGGGCTCTTCGTCCTTGCCGGGCTCTTCGTCCTTCGCAGGCTCTTCGCCCTTCGCGGGCTCTTCGCCCTTCGCGGACTCTTCGTCCTTGCCGGACTCTTCGTCCTTCACAGGCTCTTCCGCCGCACTGGGCTTTTCGCCTGTGTCCGGAATGGAGTCTTTGCCTCCGGCGGGGTTGGTGCTGCCAGCCGGCGCGGAATCGTTTCCATTTTCGGAAAGAAGCGTTTCCTCTGCCGGGATGGTCCCCTCGTCTCCAACGGCGATCGCGTTCACCGGGAGCAGGGAGAACATCATGCACACTGCCATCAGCAGGGCGATCAGATTCCTCTTTTTCATACGGTCCTCCTGTTTTCACTTACCTCTCCCTCGTTGTCGGACAATTTCGGGAGAAAATGTACGGATTTTTTCTGTGCCGGAACAGGGTTTTTCTGCGCATGGGTATAGTTATTCCACTATGTTGTTTTCATTCTACACGGTACCGGGGAATTTTTCCATAGGTTTACGTAACATTTCATTATTTGTAACTAGCTCTTAACAGTTTTTAACATTTTGTACAGGTAGTGATTGCTTATCGCAGAAACCACTATACCTTGTGGTTCCCCCGGTATTGCCGGAAGCGATTTAAAATGCCCTCTCGGCAGCCGAGAGGGCATATTCCCCTATACTATTATATTATAGACCCCGCAGGGTTATTCCTCTTTTTTTCTCTCGCGCGTTTTGACGCGCTCGTGCGGCGCGGGGCCCCAGCCGTCGAGCGGCAGGCGCTGCATCGCGCCGAACACCTTGCTGCGCACATCCGGGTACTGCGCCGAGAGCGTCGTGAGCAGATCCTTGATCTCCTGCCGCTTGGACGTGTGATCCATCGGGCAGGTGCTCTTCACGACCGGCAGCTCGAGCTGTCCGGCGAGATTCGCGCTGCGCTGCTCGCCGATGTACAGAAGCGGGCGGATCTGCGTCACGTCCGCGCGGGACATATACGTCACCGGCTTGAAGCAGTTGAGCCGCCCCTCGAACACGAGCGACATCATAAACGTCTCCACGGCGTCGTCAAAGTGATGGCCGAGCGCGAGCTTGTTGCAGCCGTGCTCCTTCATCGTGGTGTTCAGCGCGCCGCGCCGCATTTTCGAGCAGAGCGAGCACGGGTTCTCCTCCTGCCGGGCGTCAAACACGATCTCGCGGATATCCGTCGGCACGCGGGTATACGGCACGCCGAGCTCCTCGCACATTTTTTCCACGCCGGAGAAGTCCATGCCGGGGAAGCCGGTATCGATGGTGATGCCCTCCAGCTCGAACGGCGCAGGGTAATACCGCCGCAGATATGCGAGCGCGGCGAGCAGCACGAGCGAATCCTTGCCGCCGGAAATGCCCACGGCGATGCGGTCGCCGGGGGAGATCATGCCGTAATCGTCCACGCACCGGCGCACAACGCCGGTAAACGCATTGAGAGAATCCATATTTCGCACCTCAAAAATTAAAAATCGAAACGGAGAAAAACGGAGCATTTGCGAGCAAAACGGAGCATTTGCGAGCTTGCCCTGCCGTAAATAAAAATTTCAGAAAACAGGGGTTGACACCGAAGGAGCGCTGTGCTATAAAAATAGAGCGCGTCTTGAGGGTATATTGTACCCGCCGCGCCTTGAAAAAGCAAGAAAAAACAATGATATTGGAGGCACATCAATGTCCACTACGATGGTCAGAAAAGAGGACGTCGTCCGCAAGTGGTACGTTCTCGATGCGGCCGGCAAGCCCCTGGGCAAGACCGCCGCTCTCGCCGCCGACCTGCTGCGCGGCAAGCGCAAGGTCGACTACACGCCGCACGTCGACTGCGGTGACTTCGTCATCATCATCAATGCGAAGGACGCCGTTCTCACCGGCAACAAGCTCACCCAGAAGTACTACCGCACCCACTCCGGTTACGCCGGCGGTCTCAAGGAGACCCGTTACGATCGCCTGATGGCGACCCGCCCCACTCTCGCCATGACGCTCGCCGTCCGCGGCATGCTGGCGAAGAACCCCACCCAGAAATGGCAGCTCCGTCGTCTGAAGGTCTTTGCCGGCAATGAGCACAAGCACGCCGCGCAGAAGCCCGAAGTCTGGACGGTCGAATAAGGAAAGGAGGAAATTTTAGAATGGCTACCTATCAGAGCAAGCGTCCCTACGCTTACGGCACCGGCCGTCGGAAATCCTCCACCGCCCGTGTCCACCTCATCCCCAACGGCAGCGGCAGCATCACCATCAACGGCCGCACGCTGGACGAGTACTTCGGTCTCGAGACTCTGAAGCTCATCGTCCGTCAGCCTCTCGCCGCCACCGAGACGGCCGAGAAGTTTGACGTTGAAGCCACCGTCGTCGGCGGCGGCATGACCGGCCAGGCCGGCGCGATCCGTCACGGCATCGCTCGCGCCCTGCTCAAGGTCGACGAGAACTACCGCGGCACGCTCAAGGCCGCCGGTTATCTCACCCGCGATCCGCGCATGAAAGAGCGTAAGAAGTACGGTCTCAAAGCAGCTCGTCGCGCTCCGCAGTTCAGCAAGCGATAATCGACTGCTCAGACTATATCAAAATGGTTCAAAAAGCCCGGAAAATCAAGGTTTTCCGGGCTTTTGCTATATCTAAACGGGCTGATATGGTTTGACCAAATTTGGCAAAACGAGAGCCGATTTCATCCAATTTTTAGTGGTCCGCAAGTGGTTAACTGGCCAAAAAGAGGGCGAAAAGAGGGGGAAGTGGTTCCCAAAGTGGTTAACCGAGAGCCGATTTTTGGGGTGCTTTTCAGCCCTCCTTCCCCTCGTTTTTTGGCTGTGGCAGTTTGGCATAGTTTGAGCTAATTTGAATAATTGAATATGAATTTGATGTAGCACACAGTATAAATGCTGGGTGCTTTTTTCATTTCAGGAACTCGTATTCCGGCGATAGAAAGAGCCGTCACTTCACTGTTAATTTTGAAGTGGCGGCTTTTTCTATTTCCAGAAGCAACAGCAATAATTAGAAATGAGGTGAAGTCAATGAACACGCAAATCATCGCCATTGCCAACCAGAAAGGCGGCGTTGGCAAGACAACGACCTGTGCCAACTTGGGAATCGGGCTGGCGCAGGCCGGAAAGAAAGTCCTTCTGATCGACGGGGACCCACAAGGGAGCCTGACAATCAGCCTGGGAAATCCGCAACCGGACAAGTTGCCATTTACATTGTCCGATGCAATGGGCAAAATTCTGATGGATCAGCCTATACGCACTGGAGAAGGTATTCTGCATCATGCGGAAGGCGTTGACCTGATGCCTGCGGACATCCAGTTATCCGGTATGGAGGTATCCCTGGTAAATGCCATGAGCCGTGAGACTATCTTGCGGCAATATCTGGACACGCTGAAGGGGCAATACTCCCATATTCTCATCGACTGTCAGCCCTCCCTGGGGATGCTCACGGTCAATGCGCTGGCCGCTGCGAACAGGATCATCATTCCCGTTCAGGCGGAGTATCTGCCCGCCAAAGGGTTGGAACAGCTGCTCTCCACGGTAAACAAGGTAAAGCGGCAGATCAACCCCAAGCTCCAGATAGACGGTATCCTGCTGACGATGGTGGACAGCCGAACCAACTTTGCCAAAGAGATCTCCGCGCTCCTGCGTGAGACCTATGGCAGCAAGATCAAAGTATTCGGCACAGAGATTCCCCATTCTGTCCGGGCAAAGGAAATCAGCGCCGAGGGAAAAAGTATTTTTGCCCATGACCCTGGCGGCAAGGTGGCAGAGGGGTATCGAAATCTGACGAAGGAGGTGTTGAAACTTGAAAAGCAGCGCGAAAAAAATAGAGCTGGCCTCGGTAGATGATCTGTTCTCCACCGAAGAAGGCCGTCAGGATGCAAAGCTGGAAAAGATTCAGGAGATTCCGCTGTCTGAACTGCATCCCTTTAAGAACCACCCATTCAAAGTCAAGGATGACGAAGCCATGATGGAGACCGCTGACAGTATCAAGCAGTATGGCGTTCTGGTTCCGGCGATTGCTCGACCGGACCCGGAGGGCGGTTATGAGCTGGTAGCCGGACACAGGCGGCACAGAGCCAGTGAGCTGGCAGAAAAGGAGACCATGCCGGTCATTGTTCGGGATTTGGATGATGATGCCGCCACGATCATTATGGTTGACAGCAACCTGCAACGAGAAAGTCTGCTCCCCAGTGAAAGAGCATTTGCCTACAAGATGAAGCTGGATGCCATGAAACATCAGGGAGAGCGAGTTGATTTAACTTCGTCCCAAGTTGGGACGAAGTTGAGAGCCGATGAAATATTGGCTCAGCAGGCTGGTTCAAGCAGAAATCAAGTTCAGCGCTATATCCGTCTGACAGAGCTGATTCCTGAATTGATGGATATGGTGGATGAAAAGAAGATTGCCCTGAACCCTGCCTATGAGCTGTCCTTTCTCAAAAAGGAGGAACAGGTAGACCTGTTGGACGCGATGGACAGCGAACAGGCTACCCCTTCTCTTTCTCAAGCTCAGCGGCTCAAAAAATACAGTCAGGAGGGGCATCTGACCCTCGATATGATGCGTGTCATCATGGGTGAGGAAAAGAAAAGCGATCTGGACCGAGTGACATTTACCTCTGACACCTTGCGGAAGTATTTCCCTAAAAGCTATACGCCCCAGCGGATGCAGGAAACCATCATCAAGCTGCTGGAGGCATGGCAGAAAAAGCGTCAGAGAGACCAGGAACGATGAAAGGAGCCGCCTATGAGGGATATTTCAGCCCGTGAGCTGAAAGGACACAACATTCTCGCCGTAGAGAGGTTTTGGGATGACACACGCTGGATGATTGAGTTTTCCGTCCTGCGTCCCAGCGCAGCTTACGGCAGTCCTGGAGAGGAAATGCGGCTGTTTTTGACCGAGGACGGGTATCAGGCCGCTCTGCAAAGCCAGCAGCGCCGGGAGATCAAGATCAAGCGTTACGCTCGTGTGATTGACAAGTGATTTTTGCTTCTGCAGTTTTCTCTTTACTTTTTCCTTTAACAGATCATCCCTTCCCTGCTGGATTCCTCGCTTCATTCCATCTCTTACGCCATCGTCATACATTTCTTGAATTGCTTCACACATATTGATTATCTCCTCCTCATTCTCGGTCTCACCTGGTATCTGTTTCATATTTAAAAATGCCTTCATCGCCTGACTTGTCTCATGGTCAACCTTTTGAAAGAATTTCTTATTTTCATTAACATAGTTTCTTAATCCATCCTTATCTTTTCTATATTTTAGCATAGTTAGTATCACTTGTAAATCCTCAGAGAACCGCTCTATTTCCTCTAAGCGTTCTGCATCTACCAGATTAATCCTATAATTTGGAAGATATTTTTCAAGAATTGCTTTTTCTTTTTCCGTTCCTTCTAATCGAAACATGTCATATAAGTCCACCGGCCCGTCTCACGGCTCTTATCCATAATAAAATA
>OGYE01001814.1_pt1 | contig 13647 bp, 10 predicted proteins | sample 1576471 | NCBI WGS metagenome assembly OGYE01 (sample SAMEA3541532, study PRJEB24748) | human gut metagenome | biome: human gut; feature: human-associated habitat; material: faeces | place: China | collected 2012
GCAGAGTCCACAGTTCTATAAGCAGATGATGGTCGGAGTATTCGACAGAGTCTTTGAGACAGCGCCAGTATTCCGTGCAGAGAAACACAACACAAAGCGTCATCTGAATGAGTACACAAGCCTTGATTTCGAGATGGGATATATTGATGGATTTGAAGATATCATGGCAATGGAAACGGGATTTCTTCAGTATACGATGGAGCTGTTGAAGAAAGAGTATGCAAGAGAACTTCAGATTCTGAATATTGAAGTACCGAAGACAGATAATATTCCGGCAGTAAGATTCGACGAGATCAAACGACTGGTATCCGAGAAGTATGACAGAAAGATCAAGAACCCATTTGACCTGGAACCAGAGGAAGAGACATTGATCAGCCGTTATGCGAAGGAAGAATGGGATGCAGATTTTGTATTCGTTACTCATTACCCATCAAAGAAACGTCCATTCTATGCAATGGATGATCCGGAGGATCCGACTTACACGCTCAGTTTTGACCTGCTTTTCAGAGGAATGGAGATCACAACCGGCGGACAGCGTATTCATGATTATCATGAACTTCTTGCGAAGATGGAGAAGCGAGGTATGACAGATGAAGGCATGGAGCAGTATTTAAGTGCATTTAAGCATGGAATGCCACCACACGGAGGTCTTGGAATAGGTATGGAACGTCTGACAATGAAGATGATGAACGAAGACAATGTAAGAGAAACAACATTATTCCCAAGAGACTTAAGTCGTCTGGAACCATAAGAAGAAAATACAAAAACGGGTCAATCCTCTGGATTGAACGAAAAAACTGTTGGATGTGAAGGTCTGAACTGAGAAAGAGAACTGCCCACAGGATGTTGTGGTCAGAAACTTAAGGAGTAGAAACGAGGGAGGATCTTTATGTTTAAGAAAAAAGAATGTTATCTTTGCGGAGGTAAATTAATTAATGGCCGTTGCAGTTCCTGCGGGCTGGATAACACAAAGCTAGACAAAAAGAATTACAGGCTGAATGAGAGTAGTTTTGACCGCAAGAAAAAAATGACATATTCCCAGAAACGACAGAATGACACTGGAGAGACAAAAAACCGGGAGAAAAAGAAGGATGCGGGACATCTCTGTGAGAGTCATAACGGACGGAAAAGAACGCAGACAGAATATCAGCAAAAAGAAAATCCGCGGATGGAAATCCCACAGACAGGGCAGATGCAGCCAGGTGGGCCGACGGTATTTAATCCGGCAAGGAAGGCTCATACAGGATCTTATGAGGAACAGAAAAAAGCAAGGAAAATCAGTGGAATTCTTGCGGGAATTATCGTGGCAATCGTATCATTTACAAGCATTGCAGGTTCCGTTGGTGATTTCATTTCCTCATTTGGGGATGATTTCCATTCCTCAGATTATGACTGGAATGATGATGGCAGCGAAGTGGAGTCTGAGTATGATCCATATATGAATACAACGAGAGAACTTTCTGAAACAGGAGCAACTTATGACTGTGTATTAGGATATGGGGAGTATGAAATCGGAGCACAGATCCCGGAAGGGACTTATGAAGTGGAGCTTGTCTCAGGAGAAGGCTCCATGCAGCAGGATGATCCTGAGAATTCGATTTATTACTATTCTTATTTTAGTGAAGATGAGTCAGATACGGATGCAGGAGATTATCTGGACGATGTGAGATTGTATACAGGAGGTCATCTGAAGATTGATACAGGACTGGTTGTCCAGTTTCATTCTGAGAATGCACAGACGGAACAGATGCAGCTGGAAGAAAATCCGCTGACGGAGCAGGTAACATTGAAAGCCGGAAACACTTATACAGCGGGAACAGATTTCCCGGCAGGATGGTATGATGTGACCGAGGCATCAGGAGTCGACTGGGCGGAGCTTCATTACAAGATTTATCTTGGTGATCTTTATGATAAGGAAAATGAAAATCTCAATTATGAAAACTATGGACTCTGGTTTTATGATACAGATGGATCAGAATCTTATAGAAATGCAGTTTTCCCGGAAGGGACGGAGCTGGAAGTGGATGATGGGGATTTAATCCTGACGCCGTCCGGCTCAGTAAAAAACCAGAACTATGACAGTTTCTATGATATGTACCGCTACAGGTCGCAATAAGATGAGAAATTTATGATACTGATTTTGGAAATTGTCAGGATTAGCAAAGACAGAGTAGAAAGAAAGGATGATTAAATTGGCAAATAAAATATCCGACGAAACAATCGAGTATGTAGGAATCCTTGCCAAGCTGGAACTTTCAGAGGAAGAGAAAGAAGCAGCGAAAAAAGACATGGAGCAGATGCTGGATTATATAGATACATTAAATGAACTTGACACAGCAGGAATCGAACCGATGTCTCATGTATTTCCGGTACAGAATGTGTTCCGTGAAGATGTTGTGACAAACGGAGATAACAAAGAAGCGACACTTGCGAATGCACCACTTCGTAAAGAGGACAGTTTTGAAGTGCCGAAGACAATTGGTTAAGGGAGTGAGAGTAGATGGATTTATTAAAACTTACAGCCCTTGAACTGGGCGAGAAGATCAAAGCAAAAGAAGTAACTGTACGAGAAGCAGTTGATGCAGTGATCGGACAGATCAGAGAATCAGAGTCAGAGATTCACAGCTTTGTGACGATAGATGAAGAAGGTGCTTATGCACAGGCGGAGGAAATTCAGAAGAAAATAGATGCGGGCGAACTGACAGGTCCGCTTGCAGGAGTTCCGGTTGCAGTAAAAGATAATATGTGTATCGAGGGACAGCTTACCACATGTAGTTCAAAGATTCTTTCCAACTTCAAACCGACCTATACGGCAGAGGCAGTTGAGAACCTCAGAAAAGCAGGAGCGGTTATCATTGGTAAGACAAACATGGATGAATTTGCCATGGGAAGTACAACAGAGACGTCTTATTATGGACCGACACGCAATCCGCACAACACAGCGCATGTTCCGGGAGGTTCTTCCGGTGGTTCCTGTGCGGCAGTGGCAGCATCCGAATGTTATTATGCACTTGGATCTGATACCGGCGGATCCATTCGTCAGCCGAGTTCTTTCTGTGGAGTTGTCGGACTAAAACCAACTTATGGAACTGTTTCCCGATATGGACTTATCGCATATGGATCTTCTTTAGATCAGATTGGACCGGTAGCGAAAGATGTATCGGATTGTGCGGCAATTCTTGAAGCAATTGCATCCCATGATCCGAAGGACAGCACTTGTATGGATCGTGATGATTGTGATTTCACAGAAGCGCTCGTTGATGATGTGAAAGGACTCCGTATTGGAATCCCAAGAGATTATATGGGAGAAGGTCTGGATCCTGAAGTAAATGATGCTGTGATGAAGGCAGCAAAAGTACTCGAAGAAAAGGGTGCGATTGTTGAGGCGTTTGATCTGCGACTTGTAAAATATGCAATCCCTGCTTATTATACGATCGCAGATGCAGAGGCAAGTTCTAACCTGGAACGTTTTGATGGTGTGAAATATGGTTATCGTACGAAAGATTACGATGGACTTCATAACATGTACAAGAAAACACGTTCAGAAGGATTTGGCCCTGAAGTAAAGAGAAGAATCATGCTTGGATCTTTTGTCTTAAGTTCAGGATATTATGATGCTTACTATCTGAAGGCACTTAGAACAAAAGCTTTAATCAAGAAAGAGTTTGACCGTGCATTCCGTAATTATGACATCATTCTCGGACCGGCAGCACCGACAACTGCTCCGGAGCTTGGAAAGAGCTTAAGTGATCCGATGAAGATGTATTTGGGAGATATTTATACAATCTCAGTCAATCTTGCAGGTCTTCCGGGAATGAGCGTTCCGGTTGGAAAAGACAGCAAAGGACTTCCAATCGGTATGCAGCTGATTGGAAATGTATTTGAAGAAAAAACTTTGATCCGTGCAGCATATACCTATGAGTGTGCGACAAAGAAGATGCATGAAACACCGGCATCTGTCGGTCTTATGTCAGAAAAGGAGGTGCGTTAACAATGGCAAAGCAGTATGAAACAGTCATTGGACTGGAAGTGCATATTGAGCTGGCTACAAAGACAAAGATCTTCTGTGGATGCAGCACAGAATTCGGTGGCGCACCGAATACACATACTTGTCCGGTATGTACCGGTATGCCGGGATCGCTTCCGGTGTTGAATAAACAAGTTGTAGAATATGCTATGGCAATTGGTCTTGCAACAAACTGTAAGATTACACAGGTATGCAAATTTGACCGTAAAAACTATTTCTACCCGGATAACCCGCAGAACTATCAGATTTCCCAGCTGTATCTCCCGATTGCCAGAGATGGATATGTAGAGATCGAGAGTGGTTCAGGAAAGAAGAAAGTAAGAATCCACGAGATGCATATGGAAGAAGATGCAGGTAAGCTGGTTCATGATGAGTGGGATGATACGTCACTTGTCGATTATAACCGAAGCGGTGTGCCACTTGTAGAGATCGTATCTGAACCGGATATGCGTTCCGCGGAGGAAGTTATTGCTTATCTTGAAAAATTGCGTATGATCGTGCAGTATTTAGGAGCATCTGATTGTAAGCTTCAGGAAGGTTCTATGCGTGCAGATGTCAACCTGTCTGTCCGTGAAGTCGGATCCGATCAGTTTGGTACAAGAACAGAGATGAAGAACCTGAACTCATTTAAGGCAATCGCACATGCAATTGAAGGCGAGCGTCAGAGACAGATTGAGTTGATCGAAGAAGGAAAACAGGTTGTACAGGAGACAAGACGCTGGGATGACAACAAAGAGCATTCTTATGCAATGCGTTCCAAAGAGGATGCACAGGATTATCGTTATTTCCCGGAACCAGACCTTGTTCCGATCGTGATCAGTGATGAATGGATCGAGAAAATTAAATCTCAGCAGCCGGAACTTCGTACGGAGAAGCTGGAGCGTTACAAGGAACAGTTTGATATTCCGCAGTATGACGCAGAGATCATCACAGGTTCTAAGAAAATGGCCGATCTTTTTGAGGCAACAACAGCAATCTGTGAGAAACCGAAGAAAGTTGCAAACTGGCTGATCGGAGAGACCTTCCGTCTGATGAAAGACAATGGAATGGAGCCGGAAGATTTAACATTCTCTCCGGAGAACCTGGCAAAATTAATTGATCTTGCGGAGGCAGGAACCATTAACAGTTCTGTGGCAAAAGATGTATTCAAGCAGATTTTCCATGAGGATATAGATCCTGAGAAATATGTCGAAGAACACGGGCTTAAGATGGTGAACGATGAAGGTGCACTCCGTGAGACAGCTGCCAAAGTGATCGCAGACAACCCACAGGCAGTCGCAGACTTCAAAGGCGGTAAAGAGAAAGCAATCGGAGCACTGCTTGGACAGACAATGCGCGCCATGAAGGGGAAAGCAAACCCAGGAATGGTGAATCAGGTGCTGCGAGAGTTGTTAAAATAAAATTTGATTTGCCTGTTAGGATTCCTGTAAATGGAACAGATACATTTATTGACCTAATATTGAAATTAAGATTGATATATTGACAGCCTGGAAAATGTCTGCTATATTACAAGTAGAACACAGAGAAATAATAAACTATATATGTTCAAAACAATAAGAGATTCGGAAGGATGTGGAAAGAATGAAACGAGATTATTATGAAGTGCTTGGGCTGTCAAAGGGCGCAGAGGATAAAGAAATAAAGAGAGCATATCGTAAGCTGGCAAAGAAGTATCATCCGGACACGAATCCTGGGGATAAAGAAGCGGAGAAGAAATTCAAAGAAGTGACGGAGGCGTACTCTGTACTGAGTGATCCGGAGAAGAAGAAAATGTATGACCAGTTCGGTCATGCTGCATTTGATCAGAGCGGTGCTGCAGGTTCCGGATATGGAAATGCCGGTACAGGTGGCTTTGGAGGATTCGGCGGAAACGGCGGATTCAAAGGCGGTACTTACCGTAGTTATGGTGGACCGGGAAGTGGATATCAGGAGTATCATTTCGAAGGTGGCGACATGGATGATATGTTTGATGACATTTTCGGAAATATGTTCCATGGAGGAAGTGCTTCAGGTCGCAGCAGAAGGACATCAGGATTTACCGGAGGATTTGGAGGTGAAAGCTTTAAATCAAAAGGTTCTGATATCAAGGCAGGTATCACTGTAGGATTTGACGAGGCTGCATTTGGTGGAGATAAGGTTATTACTCTGAGTAATCCGGAAAATCCAGGACAACCGGGACAGTCACTGAAGGTTCATATTCCGGCAGGTATTGATAACGGAAAGTCAATCCGTTTAAGAGGAAAGGGAATGCCGGGAACCGGTGGTGGTGAAGCCGGAGATCTTCTGTTGAAAGTAACAGTTGCTCCGAAACCTGGATATGAGCGAAAAGGTATGGATGTATATACAACCGTATCTGTTCCGTATACAACAGCTGTTTTCGGAGGTGAGGCATTGGTCCATACACTGTATGGAGATGTTATGTGTAAGATTAAAGAGGGAACACAATCGGGTTCCAAGATTCGTCTGAGAGGTAAGGGAATTGTTTCGATGAAAGATTCATCCGTTCACGGAGACCAGTATGTGACAATTCAGATTGAAGTGCCAAGAAACTTAAGTCCGCAGGCAAGACAGAAATTAAAAGAGTTTGAAGAAATCTGTCAGGGGAGTTCAAGAACAGCATAAATAAATGAAAAGACCAGAGGCTTGTTTTACAAATTGAAACAAGAACCTCTGGTCTTTTCTGCTGTTTAGAATATTGTTGTAGCTGTTTTGCAGTTACTGTGAGCAGTAACGTTTTGTACAGGTACAATTTATAGCCACTGACTCAGAAATTTGAAGCCAGTAACAAACGAATTATAATTGGGATTCTGCTAGTCACGTTCCCAACGACCGGAAGCACCACATGGAAGAACCAATCCTGAATCTGTAACAGGAAGTCCGATCTCCTGAGAATCTACATGTCCGTTCCAAGGTTTTAATTCAGTTGAGATCATGTAGGTAAGTACGGCAGGAGCAAGTCCTGTTGTATAAGAATTCACAAGGAAGAACAGTGCATCCTTGGAAAGAATCTTTGTACAAAGCTTGATGAGTGGATGGATCATATCTTCAATCTTCCAGATCTCGCCTTTTGGTCCACGCCCATATGACGGCGGATCCATAATGATTGCATCATAAGTGTTGCCACGGCGGATCTCGCGTTCAACGAACTTCACACAGTCATCGACAAGCCAGCGGATCGGTGCATCTCCCAGACCGGAAGAAACCGCATTCTCCTTTGCCCATGTCACCATACCCTTAGATGCATCTACATGAGTAACCTGCGCTCCGGCAGCTGCCGCTGCAAGTGTAGCACCTCCGGTATAAGCAAAAAGGTTCAGCACCTTGACCGGACGTCCAGCATTCTTAATCTTCTCAGAGAACCAGTCCCAGTTAGTTGCCTGCTCAGGGAAGAGTCCTGTGTGCTTGAAACTAAATGGTTTTAAATTAAATGTGAGAGAACCGTAATGGATCTGCCACTGCTGTGGGAGACTAAAAAACTCCCATTCACCGCCACCCTTTTTGCTACGGTGATAATGTCCGTTCATCTCTTTCCAACCGCGGTTCTTCTTAGGCGTATCCCAGATGACCTGCGGGTCCGGACGGACAAGAAGATAATTTCCCCAACGCTCAAGCTTTTCGCCACCTGAGCAGTCAAGAATTTCGTAATCTTTCCAACTATCTGCAATCCACATGAATTAGTTAATCCTTTCTACAAAAAATACTTGTAATCATACAGAGACAATCTCAAAAAACGATACATTTTTGAAATTGTTTCGTTTTATATCGTCTATAACATTTCTATTATAATAGAAAGTCCTATGGTAATGCAATGAAAATTTTCAGATTCAGAGATCAGGTATTGTCAACCGGTATTATTCACACTCTGTGTGACCTGCATTCTTATAATACGACTGGTTAAAATGCACTAATAACCCACTAAACAGATAGGAATATGAAAACAAAACGCCGAAAACATATAAAACCTATTGACGTAGTAGGTTAATAAGGTGTATCATACGCCTATCGAATCTGAGATGCGAAAAAGTAACAGCGTTACATCAAATGATAGATGGAGTGATGAGTATGATAAAAGTAGAACATGCAAACAAAACATTTTCCGGGAAATACGGTACGGTACATGCGTTGCAGGATGTCAGCATTCATGTAGAGAAAGGTGACATCTACGGAATTATCGGATTTTCCGGAGCAGGTAAATCAACTTTGATCCGGTTGGTAAATGGATTAGAGACACCGGATACGGGAAATGTTATAGTCCAGGGAGAAAATCTTGGGAATCTGAAAAAAACGCAGCTTCGCAAGCTTAGAAGAAAAATCGGAATGGTTTTTCAGCAATTTAATCTTCTTGAATCAAAAACAGTGTATCACAACATTGCATTGCCATTGATTCTTGAAAAGGCACCAAAGGAAGAGATTGATAAGAAAGTAAAAGAAGTACTCCGGTTTGTAGAACTGGAAGATAAGAAAGATGTTTATGTAAGCCAGCTTTCGGGAGGACAGAAACAGAGAGTGGGAATCGCAAGTGCACTGACAACAACACCGGACATCCTGCTCTGTGACGAGGCAACAAGTGCACTGGATCCACAAACTACAGAATCCATTCTGAAACTGCTTAAGAAGATCAACCGGGAGATGGGAGTTACAATCCTTCTGATCACACATCAGATGCAGGTCGTTCAGATGATCTGTAATAAAGTAGCAGTTATGGAGAACGGACAAGTAGTAGAGGCCGGAAGTGTGCTTGATGTATTCGGAAAGCCACAGGCACCTGTTACAAGAAGATTCGTTCAGACTGTAGTAAATGATCAGATTCCGGAAAGTATTATTAGTCTTGTGAAAGAACAGAAAGAACATTTCCGGGTAGAGAGGCTTAAGTTTATCGGAAGCAGTGTAAAACGACCTGTGATTTCAGATATCTGTCATGTGGATGGAATTGTAGTAAATATTCTAGGAGCAACCGTGCAGGAATTGCAGGAGAATGTAATGTGTGTGTTCATTTTGCAACTGATCGGAACGGAAGAGAAAATATTAGAAGCTGAGAAACAGATTGATGAGAATGGAGTAATCAGAGAAAGAGTGGAGGCGATTTAATGGAACAAGAGTATTTTGGAGTATCACTGGAAAAGTTACTGACCAGTGGTGGACAGACATTGTATATGGTTGCATGGTCACTGATCATTGGAACAATCATAGGAATTATTTTGGCACTGATCCTTGTACTTTGCCGTAAGGGAGGACTGATAGAGAATCTGATCCTTTACAATATTGTAAGTATCTATATTAATATAGTAAGAAGTATTCCATTTGTGATCTTACTGGTAGCGATCATGCCGTTGACAAGGGCAATTGTTGGAACGACCATCGGAAGTACAGCATCACTTGTCCCGCTTGTTATTTATATCAGTCCATATCTTGCACGCTTGATGGAAAATAGCTTACTGGAGATTAATCCGGGTATTCTGGAAGCGGCTGAAGCAATGGGGGCATCTACCTGGCAGACGATTCGGTATTTTCTGCTTCCGGAAACACTTGGATCTATCGTACTCGCATTGACAACAGGTACGATCGGGTTGCTTGGAGCATCAGCAATGGCTGGATATGTAGGCGGAGGAGGTGTCGGAGACCTGGCACTGACTTATGGATATCAGAGGATGAATACACCATTGATGATCTTTACTGTAGTTGTACTGGTTGTATTTGTACAGATCCTTCAGCTTGCAGGAAATACAATTTCAAGAAAACTCAGACAACATAGATAATTGATTAAGAAAGAACGAGGAGAATTATATTATGAAAATCAAGAAAATTATTGCAGGATTATTAGTAGCGACAACAGCATTCAGCCTGGCAGCATGCGGAAATTCAGGTTCAGGAGATACGAAGAAAAGTGACGCGGATACATCAGAGAAAAAGGAAATCGTCTATGGAAAATCCCAGGGACCATATACAGAACTTTTCGAAGATGCAATTGTTCCAATTCTTGAAAAAGAAGGATATACTCTGAAAGCTGTTGACCTCTCAGATCTTCAGACAGCAGATGTTGCACTGAATGACGGAGATGTAGATGTCAATGTAGAACAGCATACAGCATACATGGACAGTTTCAATCAGAGTTATAACGCAGATCTGGTTGCAATCAGTCCGATTCCAACTGTTCCGGCAGGAGTTTATTCAGAAAAATACGATTCTGTAGATGAAATCCCGGATGGTGCGAAGGTTGCAGTCCCAAATGATGCGTCCAACACAGCACGCTGCTATCTGATGCTTCAGAAAATCGGCTGGATCAAGCTTGACGAGAATGCTGATCCATCCACAGTTACACAGGATGATATTGTAGAGAACCCACATAATATTGAATTTACAGAAATGAACAGCATGACAATTCCGGCAGCAGAATCTGATTTTGATTATATTGCAATCACAGGAAGTGTTGTATATAATGCAGGCATTGATGCTTCTACAGCACTGGCCAATGAAGATATTTCAGATTATCTTGTACTTCAGGTTGTTGTAAAAGAAGAGAACAAAGATGCAGATTGGGCACAGGCAATCGTGGACGCATACCACTCAGATGAATTCAAACAGTATATGAAAGAAAACAATGATGGATTATGGTGGATCCCGGAGGAGCTTCAATAATTAAGAAAGGCAGTGATGAAAATGGATCAGACAGAAAAATTAATCCTAGAAGCAATCGATCAGCACAGAGATGAGATCATTGAATTTGCCAGAGATATATACGATCATGGAGAACTTGGATATAAAGAATTCAATACAGCAGAAAAATTCATAAAGAAGATGAAAGAATTAGGTTTGCGCACAGAAACCGGACTTGCAATTACAGGAACAAAAGCGTATTTAAATGAAGAAAAGAAAGATACAGCAAGCCTTGCACTTCTTGGAGAGCTTGATGCACTTAGGATTCCGGAGCATGCTCATGCGAATCCAGAGACAGATGCGGCACATTGCTGCGGACATCATGCACAGATGGCTGGAATCTTTGGTGCGGCACTGGCTCTTACAGTTCCGGAGATCGCAGAAAAACTGGATGGACAGGTGGTATTTTTTGCAACACCGGCGGAAGAGTATGGTGAAATTGGATTCAAAAATGAGCTGCGTGCACAGGGAAAAATAAAATATGGCGGTGGAAAATGTGAGCTGCTTCGTATCGGCGCATTTGATGATATTGATCTTTGTATTACACATCACATTGCACCGGGGGATGACATCATAGTAGGAAGTGGAACCGGAAATGGATTTGTATCTAAAGTGATCCGTTGTTTAGGTAAGGCAGCCCATGCGGCAGGAACACCGGAACAAGGTGTAAATGCTCTGTCGGCGGCGTCACTTGGTCTGCAGGCACTCGGTCTGAATCGAGAGACGTTCCGTGATGAGGATTGTGTCCGTGTCCATCCGATCATTACAAAGGGCGGCAACCTGGTAAATGTAGTGCCTGATGAAGTTGTAGTAGAGACATTGGTAAGAGCTAAAACAATCGAGGCATTTACAGATGCAGCGAAGAAAACAGACCGATCCTTTCACGCAGGAGCTACTGCAATGGGAGCGAAGGTTGAAATCACAACACTTCCGGGATACCTTCCGACACTTGCGGAAGAAGCACTCCCAGAATTAAAAAGAGCAGCAGAACTTTCTGCACCGGAAACAAATGTGATCGAGGCCTCAGGACATACGGGAGGATCAACAGATGTCGGTGATGTCCAGCACTTAATGCCTGTATATACATTTAATACAGGTGGTGTAAAGGGTGGACTCCATCAGGTAGAATTTGAAGTGACGGATGAGGAAGAAGCTTATATTGTCACTGCGAAGATGTTTGCACTTGGAGCCTATGGACTTTTGAAAGAAAAAGCAGCAAGAAGCAGAGAGCTTGTTAAAAATTATAAGCCGGTATTTGAAAATTCAGCAAAGTATGCGGAGTTTATGGATCAGTTTGATTCGAAAGAAGTATTGGAATAATTCTATACATTTCCCTACTTTTATGGTATAATTTAAAAGTTATTTTAATGATTTATCGATTTAATGTGATGAACAGTCGACGTAATAATATCATAAAAGAAAGGAATTAGAGAAGTATGTTATCTACGATAGAATCAGTAAATAGTGCTGTGAACAACTTTATCTGGGGCGTTCCGGCTATGATCTGCATTATTGGAGTCGGGCTTTACTTAAGTATCCGGACCGGCTTCCTTCAGATCAGAAAATTTCCGTATGCGATGAAAGTGACGATCGGAAGAATGCTCCGCAAAAGAGATGCATCTGACGGTGCACTGACTCCGTTCCAGGCAGTTTGTACCGCATTGGCGGCGACGGTCGGAACAGGAAATATCGCCGGAGTCGCAGGAGCAATCGCAATCGGAGGGCCGGGCGCAGTGTTCTGGATGTGGATCTCAGCACTTCTTGGAATGTGTACAAAGTTTTCAGAAGTTACTCTTGCAGTTCATTTCCATGAGACGAATGCGGAAGGAGATCGTGTCGGTGGACCGATGTATTATATCAAAAATGGTCTGAAAAAGCATTGGCACTGGCTGGCTTATCTGTTCGCTGCATTCGGAGTTCTGACTGTATTTGGAACGGGAAATGCAACACAGGTGAATACAATTACAACAGCAATCGATTCTGCACTTTTTAATTATGGAATCATAGAAAAGGATTCTGTTGGAACATTAAATCTGATTATCGGAATTGTACTTGCTATCATGATCGGCATGATCCTTCTTGGAGGAATTAAGAGAATTGGACAGGTTACAGAAAAGCTTGTCCCATTTATGGCAGCAATTTATGTGATTCTGGCATTTGGCGTTGTTGTTCTGAATTTCCAGAACATTCCGAGCGTATTGGGATCCATTTTCGAAGGCGCATTTTCACCGGCATCTGTGACCGGAGGCGCCGTGGGATCTTTCTTTATGAGTATGAAGAAAGGTGTTTCCAGAGGAATCTTCTCTAATGAGGCAGGACTTGGTACAGGTTCTATCGCACATGCATGTGCAGATACGAAAAAGCCTGTAAAGCAGGGATTCTTCGGAATCTTTGAAGTATTTGTTGATACCATTGTAATCTGTACATTGACAGCACTCGTTATTCTGTGCAGCGGTGTTCCGGTTGGATATGGAGAGGCGGCAGGAGCAGAACTTACTATTCTTGGATTTACATCCACTTATGGAAACTGGGTATCTATCTTTACAGCGGTTGCAATGTGCTGTTTCGCATTTTCTACGATTATCGGATGGGGATTGTACGGAACGAGATGTGTGGAATTCCTTCTTGGTACAAAAGCGAATAAGCCATTCATGGTACTCTATGCACTCGTTGCAATTGTAGGTGCTACAATGGAACTTGGATTGATGTGGAATATCGCAGAGACATTCAATGGTCTGATGGCGATTCCAAACTTGATCGCAGTGTTCTTATTGTCAGGTGTAGTTGTAAAACTTGTGAAAGAATATTTTGCGGGTGAAGGAAAAGAAAGTTAAAAACAGAATAAAGAATTCAAAGCTCTGATGATTTAAAAAATCATCAGGGCTTTTTTGAGTGCATAAATATACAAAGCAATTTATAAAAATACCATAGAAATTTTCACATATTAGCAAATAAAACAAAAAGTA
>OGYE01001822.1_pt1 | contig 13597 bp, 9 predicted proteins | sample 1576471 | NCBI WGS metagenome assembly OGYE01 (sample SAMEA3541532, study PRJEB24748) | human gut metagenome | biome: human gut; feature: human-associated habitat; material: faeces | place: China | collected 2012
TGTGGCAATTGCAGTCATCTTTTGGTATTGGATTGGAGAATTACTCGGCGTCGGCGAGGGCCTTGGCTTCCTCGATGACCTTCTGCTGGACGTTGCCGGGGGCCTCTTCGTAGCGCACGAACTTGCAGGTGAAGGAGCCGCGGCCCTGCGTCATGGAGCGCAGGTCGATCGTGTAGGAGCTCATCTCGGCCATGGGGACCTCGGCCTCAACGATCTGCATGCCGTCCTCGGCGGTCATGCCGAGCACCGTGCCGCGGCGCTTGGAGGAGATATCGGACATGATATCGCCGAGGTTCGCGTCGGGAATGGTGACCTTCAGCAGGCCGATGGGCTCGAGAATGGTCGGCTTCGCGCGGGGGATGCCGTCCTTGTAGGCGAGCTGCGCCGCCGTCTTGAACGCCATTTCGTTGGAGTCAACCGGGTGATAGGAGCCGTCGTACAGCGTGGCCTTGAGATTGACGAGCGGGTAGCCGGCGAGGACACCCTTCTGCACGGCGTCGCGCAGGCCCTTTTCGACCGCGGGGAAGAAGTTCTTGGGAACGCTGCCGCCGAACACTTCCTCGGCGAAGATCATTTCCTCAGACTCCTCCTGGGGCTCGAAGCGGATCCAGACATCGCCGAACTGACCACTGCCGCCGGTCTGCTTCTTGTGGCGGCCGTGGGCTTCGACCTTCGCCTTGATCTTCTCGCGGTAAGGCACGCGGGCAGGCTTGAGCTCGCTCTCGACACCGAAGCGGCTCTTCAGCTTGGCGCAGAGGACGTCGAGCTGGATATCGCCGGCGCCGGAGAGGACCATCTGGTGGGTCTCGGCGTTGTTGACGACCGTGAAGGAGATGTCCTCCTCGTTCAGACGGGCGAGACCGTTGGCGATCTTGTCGTCCTGGCCCTTCGTCTTGGGGGAGATGCACATGGAGTAGCAGGGCTCCGCGATCTCGATGGCGGGAAGCTCGATCTCGGCCTTCGGGTCGCACACGGTGTCGCCGGTCTTCCAGTCCATCTTGCCGATGGCGACGATGTCGCCGCAGCAGGCGTCCTTGACCTCGGTGGTCTTCTTGCCGCACATGGTGTACAGACGGCCGAGCTTATCGGTGTTGCCGGTGCGCGAATTGCGCAGAGACATATCGGCGGTCAGCTTGCCGCTGACGAGCTTGATGAAGTTGTACTTGCCGAACTGGTCGGACACGGTCTTGAACACGAGACCGGCGGTCGGGCCGTTGGGATCGATGCCCTCGACCTCGTCGGGCGCGGGGACATAGTCCAGAATGGCCTGCAGCAGAGCCTGCGTGCCGACGCCGGTCGTACCGACGCCGCAGAACACGGGAACGACGCTGCGGTCCTTCAGACCGGCCTTGATGCCGGTGACAAGCTCTTCCTCGGAGAGGGTCATTTCCTCGAAATACTTCTCCATGAGCTCCTCGGTAGCACCCGCGGCGGTCTCCATAAGAGCCTCGCGCAGCTCCTCGGCCTTGCCGGCGTCGGCGGCGGGGACGGCGACCTTCGCGGTCTTGTTGCCGTTGGTCTCATACGCGATGTTGTGCACGAGATCAATGACGCCGGTACCGTCGGAGGCGGGGATCGTCACGGGGCAGACGATGCTGCCGTACTTGGCCTGCAGCGCTTCGAGCACGCCGAAGTAATCACCGTGCTCCTCATCGAGCTTGGAGACGTAGAAGGCGACCGGCTTGCCGGCGGCCTTGAGCAGCTTCCAGTTTCGCTCCGCGCCGACGGAAAGGCCGTCCTTCGCGGTGCAGAAGATGATGCCCGCCTCGACCGCGCGCAGCGCGGCGGCGACTTCACCGGCGAAGTCCTGGAAGCCCGGGCAGTCGATCACGTTGATCTTCTTGCCGCCGAAGGAAATGGGAGCGATAGCCGCGGAGATCGTTACCTGACGCTTGATCTCTTCCGCGTCATAGTCGCAGACGGTGTTGCCGTCGTTGACCTTGCCCTGACGGTCGATGGCACCGGTCAGGTAGAGCATGTTCTCGGTAAGGGTGGTCTTGCCGCTGCCGCCGTGACCGAGCAGGCAGACATTGCGGATGTCCTTGGTTGTGTAGCTCATGGGTTGTCCTCTCCTTATAATTATCTTAAAAAACTTTAATTCATTGTCCCGTGAATTGGCCTTGTCATTCTTCCGAAAAAACAGGGGAGCGCCACGAGGATAAATTATACACTATGACAGTTTTTTTGGCAATAATTATTTTTGCAGCAGCGTCCACAGCGCCAGCGGCACGATGATCCACGCGAGCATATAGAGCAGCACACGCCCCGCGCCGATCGCCGTCCACAGTCCCTGCCACGCCGGGACCACCGCAAGGATCGCGCCGAGCGCGGCGCAGATGACGCAGCACCACGCGCACGCGCGGCCATAGGAATGGAGCTTCGTGCCGCATTCGGCAAAGTCCACGAGCGTGTCGAGGCCGTCCTGCGCCATCATACCGGCGGCAGGGCTGCCCGCCGAGGCGGGGATGCCGGAAATGCGGTACCGCTCGGCGGAGGACGGGAATTGGAAGCCCTCGGCGGATACGCCGAACGTTTTCTGCAGAAGAAGAGGGTCAAGATTAAAGTCGCGCACGGCGAAGATCGGCTTGCGATGCTCGCGGCGCAGAGCGGCCAAGGCGCGCTGCACGCTCGCCATCGGGCGGTAGCGCAGCGGGAACACCGCCGCCAGCTCGCCGGATACGGCGGTATAGAGCGCGTTTTCCTCCTTGATCTTGTCGGGGATCTTCACGCCGCTCAGATGCATATACGCGAGCGTGCCGATGCGGACTTCCTCGCCCTGCACCATGCCCTTCGCGCCGCCCTCGCCGACGGAGAAATCCTCCACAGTCTGCATGGCGGCGTTTTTCCGGCGCATCAGCTCGGCAAAGGGCGCGGCAAGACCCGTCCCTGCCGCATCGAGCATGCTGCCGGTGATGCCGAGCACCTGCGCGGCGCGGCTCTTGTCCATAAAGCGCACGCCCGTGATCTCGATGGCGTCCTCGGGGAAAATGTCGGTATCGGTGAGCACGAGCCGGCGCGACCGGCCGACATCGCGCGCGCCGGACCATCCGGCCAGAGCGCTGCCGCGCATCATGAGATGGCGCGCCGTGCGGGAGAAGAGGATCGGGAACGAGAGCGTCCAGTTGAACGAAACGCAAAGCGCCGTCATAAGCGAGAAGAGATGGAAAAACGCCTTCATGTCCTGCGCGCCGAGCGACAGGGCCAGCGCCAGCGCGAGCGAGCCGACGGCCATCGGCACAAACGCCGCCATGGCGAGCGCTTCCGCGCCGCTCGGCTCCTCGCTGCGGCGGACAAGGCCGTCCGACGAGCGGCGAGACTTGATGAGGATGCGCTCCTTCTTCCCCCCCGGCAGCACCTCGGAGGTGACGGCATAGGCGTCCTTGGCGTGATGCAGGGCAAGGAAGGAATCGGCGTACGCCCGGCAGCTGTACCACGCGCCGCGCAGCGCGAACATGACCGCCGCCGCGGGGATCACCGCGAAGGTGACGCCGTGCGAGCCGTCGCCGCTCGCGGCGATATAGATCACGTCCGCCGCCGCGGCGATCGCGGCGAGAACGATCATGGATTCCGCCCCGGCGCGGCCGCGGATGAGACCCATGACGCCCGCCGTTACAACGTCCAGTCCGATGAGCATCACCGAGAGCATCCCAATGAGACACACGAGCGACGTCGCTCTCGCGTTCGTGCCGAGACTGCCGGGCAGCGGCAGGCCGAAGTCATACGAAAGAGTGATCCACGCGAGCAGCACGCAGACTGCCGCCGCCGCAAAGAAGCGCAGGCGCAGACTCGGCATCTGCGCGGCATAATGCTTCGCCGCGCGCTGCGGCGGCATTTCAAGCGTTACGTCCTCCGGCTCCGGGTCGGGCTGGGAGAGATCGTTCGCCCGGCGGATCGACGCCGCGGCGAGAAGCCCCACGAGCTTGCCCCAAGGCCCCGGCGCGCGGCCCCGCCCGCGGCGGGATACGCTGCCAAGGCTCTTTTTCTTTTTGCTTTTTTTCTCCGGCTCGTCCGGCTCTTCGCCTTCTTCCGAGGCTTCCGGCTCGTCCGGCGCTTCAAGGGGCGGGGCGTAAAAGTCCGCGTCGTCCTCAAAGCCTTCGTCGTATATTTCGCCCTCGGCGGCCTCTTCCGGCTCCGGCGCGTCCTCATAGTACCGCCCGTCCGGTTCCCCGGTCTCCTCCGGCTCGGTCTCATACTCCGGCGCGCCGGTATCAAATTCTTCGTATTCGGGGTATTCCGCTTCTTCGTCCGGATATTCGGCCTCGTACTCCGTCTCTGCCGGGTACCCCGCCTGCTCGGAGGAATAGTCCTCCGTCTCCGGCAGGTATTCCGTTTCCGCCGTTTCCGGCGCGGCGGTCTCCTCCGGCGCCTTGTCCCGGCACTCCTCGAGAATGCTCTCGAGCGAGAAGCCCGGCACGCCGAAGCTCCGGGGAACGCCGCCTGTATCGCGTTTTGCCATAGCTCCCTCCGTCTCAGGAATCTCTGCGCTGGCGGACGACCTCATACATAAGGATCGCCGCCGCCGCGGAGGCGTTGAGCGATGTGATCTTGCCGAGCAGGGGGATGCTCACGGTAAAGTCGCACTGCTCCGAAACGAGGCGGCCCATGCCGAAGCCCTCCGACCCGATGACGAGCGCCGCGGGGCCGGTCATTTTCGTCTGCCACAGATCGGCGGGAGCGTCCGCCGCCGTGCCGTAGACCCAGAGACCCTTTTTCTTCAGCTCACCGAGCGCCGCGGGAATGTTCGTCACGCGCGAGACGAGCATATGCTCCGCCGCGCCCGCGCTCGCCTTGTCCACCACGGCGGTGAGCCCGGCGGCGCGCCGCTTGGGGATAATGACGCCGTGGACGCCCGCGCACTCGGCGGTGCGCAGAATCGCGCCGAGATTGTGCGGATCGGCGATCTCGTCGCACACGACGATGAACGGATCCTCGCCCCGCTCGGCGGCACGCTCCAGAATATCCTCGATGGAGGCGTACTCGCGCATTGCCGCCTGCGCGATGATGCCCTGGTGCGCGCCCGTGGCGCTGAGAGAATCGAGCTTGCGCCGGTCGCACTCGGTGACGACGATGCCGTTTTCCCGCGCCTTGGCGAGAATGCGCGCAAGGGTGCGGTCGGTGTCGCCGCGGGCGACGAAAATTTTGTCGATCGTCCGCCCGGCGCGGATCGCCTCGGCAACGGCGTTGCGCCCCTCGATCAGGTCTTCCCTGTCCTGACGGATCTCCTGTTCACGGTTTTCCATATCGTTAAATTCCTTCTTTATATTTCCATATTGATATTGCGCATAGGTATAGATAATATATTTTACCACACGATCCCGCCATCTGCAACGGAAAGCGCCACTTTTTGCTTTTTCTTTTTTCTGCCGTCTTGACCTTTCCGTCCGGAATCGGTATGCTGAAGGAAAGATCAAGCGAAGGGCGGTGAGCGCATGCTCTGGGACTCCATCCCCGTGCCGAAGGGCACGGACGCCGATTTTGCCGTTGCGGTCACGGACGATTCGCTCGCGCCGTGGATCAAAAAGGGCGGCACGGCGTATCTCCGGCGGCGCACCGAGTTTTACGACGGCGACATCGGGCTTTTTGAAACGGACGAAGGGATCGTCTTCCGGCAGTTCTGCGCCGACAGCCGCGGCACGGTGTATCTCTTCGCCGTGAACCGCGCCCACGCCGAAGACGACCGCATGATCCCGCCGGACAAAGCGGCAGAGCTCGTCTGCTACGGCCGTCTGGAGCTAAAAAAGCCCATCCCGCTCCCGATGGATTGAGTATATGATAGGAAAACCGCAGCGGCTCCAAAATTGGAACCGCTGCGGTTACTTTTAATCGTCCTGCTTCATGCGAAAAAGAACCCGAAGATAATCACGGCGGGACTCCGCTGAATAATGAATGTTATTCTTCATTCGCTCTGGCGCGGAAGTGCGCTCTCATGTCCTCCGGGGTCAGATAGCCTTCAGTCTCACCGGATCGGCGGCCCTTTGCGAGCTCACTCATAAGCTTCAGCGTAGCCTGCGCTTTTTCGAAATCCTGAATGTCCACAATGGCGTACCGGCCGCGGCCGTTCTTCGTCAGGAAAACGGGCGCACCCACCGCTACATCCTGCAATACTTCCGTGTAATTCCGCAGATCGGAGATCGGCTTGATGTTCGGCATAGCGATCAACTCCTTTGCGAATCGTATACGCCGTTCTGCTGTAAAATTCAACGATAATTTTTACAGCATATCATATTGGCCCCATGTTAAAAGGACCCTTTAGTCACCGAGCTCGATCCACATGGCGGGGCGAACAGCAAATGAACGGTAATCGACATAAAGACCTTTGTAGGAGATTTCACCGTCAGAGTCCACATATGCAGCGTAGCCCTGAGTACGCCCGGGCGAACGCAGCCACCACCTGCTGTTGCCATAAACGCCAGTATGGACATTGCAAGCCACCGCATATGCCGTTGGCTTGCATACTCTTGCCGTATCATATTTGTTCGCTTCAGCTATACTCAGCAGGAATATTTTATCCTGCACATCATTGCCAGAATCTACATGATCGTACCGGGGATTACCGTCTGTCGGCACGGTCACCTCAACAATCCGTTTTCTCTCCTCATTATTGGGAAATGCCGCACAGAAAAAGTCATTGTTCAGCCATTTACGCAGTGTGCAGGATTCCCATGTGGTGTATGAGTATTCTATATTATACACCTGACAGTCCAAAGCATATCGGCTGATAACAAGGAGCCGATTCTCTTCTTTGGCAAGGACAATCCATTCAATATCTTCTCTTCCATCGGAGATATCATTGTCCTGCTCATAGTAACCGAAGAAAACGGCGTCCCCAACATTTGCCCTCGAAAGGAGAATTTCATAGTACTGCGGCTTAATACTCTCCCGCTTTTCCTCGCTGTCTTTGTAGTTCAGTCCATCTAAAAGTATATATGCCGTTTCATAGTCCTGTGCTTCTATCCGTTCCATCGCCCAGTCATATTTGCTCGCTGCGATCGTTTCATTGTCTCCTATCTCTTCTAGGAGCTCGTAAGCGGAATCGTATTCTCCGGCGTCAATCAGCTCCATTGCCCTATCATATTTGTTTACCGCAATTGCTTCATTGTTTCCAGTTTCTTCCAACATCTCGTAAGCAGCATCGTAAGTTCCGTCATCGATCAAACTCATAGCTTTGTTGTACTTCTGACGGGGTATGATGACCTGTGTCAGGAGGATCACGAACGCGATACAGACGCAGACAGACGGTATTGTGATCGCTATGATCTTTTTGCGCTTTTTGGCGGCTTTCTCGGCGGCGATACGCTGTTCTTCCGCCATGCGCTGCTCTTCCAGACGTTTTGCTTCCTGATTTGCTTTGATCTCTTCGATTTTCTTTTGGCAAAGAAGGATCTGCGCATCGGCGTCTTTCCAGCCGGAAATTCTTTCAAACTGTTTTAACGCTTTTTCAAAGCGAACCGTCGTATAGCTTCCGGCCATCTCCTCCTTGGCCGATGCGTAAATTGCATCCTTACGACTGCTCTCCGCCTTTTCCAAGCACTCCTCCGCAAGCGCATCCGCATCTTTGAAGCCGGAGATGCTGCGGAATTTATTCGCCGCGCTCCTAAACGTCACTTCGGTACAAGCGGAGCCCATGACCTTTACCGCATCATTATAAATGCCGGTCTTTCGGTCATTCTCGTTGCGTTCGTTGATGAACGCTATGTCCCCGTCCAGTTCTTCTTTCAGCGCAGCCCCGCCGAAGCGGACGGCCTTCTGATAGTTTTTGCTGCCGTCAAACGACGCTTCACAGTCTTTCAGAGCCTCACGCCGTCCTGTCTTCAGCTCCGCCATGAGTTTGCCGAGATAGGCTTCCGCGTTCTCCGGGTCCATGTCGAGCACCTTTTCGCAGTATTCGTCAGCAGAGATCCAGTCGCCGTCCTCGAGAAACATAAAGGCCCGTTTGAGCAGCGGCGCGGCCGCAGTGCTTCCGCCAGGCGCTGCGGCTGCTTTAACGGGAACGGTTTTCGACTCGCCCGGCTGTACGATCTTCTTGATGCCGCGGATGAGGTCCTGCATGAAGCCGAGCTTGGACATATCCTGCGCCTGCAGATGCGAAAATTCCTCCGGCAGGTCGTAGGGGTCCATATCCTTGTAGGCCGGGATGAGGACTTTCCTGCCGCCGCTGTTCTTAACGAGCGCGAGATACCGGCTCCACTCGTTTTTCACCCAGACAGCGTTAAAATACTCCGGCTTTGTGCCGAGAACCACCATAACTTTTGCGCTGTTGAGCGCCGCGAAAATGTATGGCTCATACGCCGTGCCGAGCTTGTCCTCGAGCGTGATGCGGGCGAAAAAGACCTTGAAGCCCTCCTGCGTGAGCTGGTGGTAAAGGTCATTTGCGAGAACGCTGTCCGGCGTGCGGCGTCCGTTCGCATCGGTCTCTTTGTAGCAGATGAACACGTCGAACGGCTCTTCCTTCTGCGAGATGGAGAGGATACCCTTTTGAATTTCGTTGATCGTCCGCGCCTCATCCTCGTAGAGTTGCCGCTGCGCGATGTCGGCGTACCGGATGGCGGATTTGTAATTGTCGTCATCGAACACGGAGGTAAACTGCGCGCGGTTGACCGTCGGGACGCGCCGGTGCGTCGCGGGGTCCTCAACGTATTCGATGCCGTACCGGCAGAGGACGAGCGACCAGTATGCCTCGGCGTCGGCGCTGTCCTCGTTCAGGATCTGCTCGTACAGTCCCGCCGCCTTATCGAAATCGTTATTGCGGCGGAAATGGTTGGCACGGTCGTAAAGATTGGCGCGTCGGTCATCGTCCAGCCGCGGGAGCGTCTGTTTCGTGCCGCAGCTGTCGCACACGCCGACGGTCGCCCCCGGCTCAAACTCCACCGTCCCGCCGCACATTTTACATTTAAATACTGCCATAGTCACATCTCCTTAATTTCTCTGGGCGTTTTTTGCGCTGCGCGTCTATCCTGTCAACGGGAAACTTTTGCCTGTTCTCTCGCCTTTTCTTCTCTTTCCACGTTTCTAACAAATGTTTCAAAGGTCGGAGTATTATCAATGATTGCGAGCTGCTTTCGTAGAGAATCTATTTCTTTATTCCGTTTAACACACCGTATAAGTTTTTTTATAAACGGGATAAGCACCAATCCGCCTACGAATATTAGTAGTACGAGCGAAAAACCGATTGGGTCATCATGAACTATATTATATATGAGCGCAAACAATCCGCCGCCCGCACCAATTATGCCAATGAGGAGCACCAGAAATTTAAAGAAAACCAACGATGGTTCATCTTTCTCTTTTTTTTCATTCTCTAAGGTGTCGAGCTTGTTCTTTATAAAGAACTTATTCAGGCGCAGTGCTTCTCTGTATTTTTCATTATACTGTTTTTTCAGGTCTGGAAGTCTGAGAGTCCTCTTTTCCGCTTCAACGTATTCCGCTGCCCGTTGTGCTTCATACTCTTTCCTCTTTTCCTGACAGATAGCGACCATTTCATCCGCGTCTTTCCAACCGGAAATCGCCCGAAAAAGCGCTATGGCTGAACTATAATTTCTGGCATTCATTTGTTTTTGCGCAGAAGCATAAAGTTCATTCTTGCGGCACGTCTCGGCTTTTTCCCTACAATGTTTCGCTAATTCATCCGCGTCTCTGAAGCCGCGGACAGACTCAAATTTACGTGCAGCATCTAAATACGCTTTTTCCGAATTGGAAAAGCCCATGGTTCTGGCAGCACAATCATAAACATCAGCCAGGCGTTCCGCAGTTATGCGCTCGTTAATAAAATTTATGTATCCGTTCAGCTCTTCCTGCAGCGCGGCATTTCCAAAGCGCATTGCTTTCTGATAGTTCTTGCTGTCGGTGAAGGGCTTTTCGCAATCTTTCAGTTCTTCCCGCTGGCGCACATTTAACTCCGCCATGAGCTTGCCGAGATAGGCTTCCGCGCACTCGGGGTTTTGATTGAGCACCTGCTCGCAGAGCTCGTCCGCGCGGGTAAATTCTCCGTCCTCGAGGAACATAAATGTGCGCTTGAGAAGCGGTGCCGTACTGGCAGCCGCCGCAGCCGGGACCGCTACAGCCTGCGGCGCGGCTTCGGTCTTTTTCCCGCCAAGGATCTTTTCGATGCCGCGGAGAAGATCCTGCATGGCGCCAACCTTGCCCATGTCCTGTGCCTGCAGCTTGGCAAACTCCTTCGGCATATCGTAGGGATTGAGATTCTTATAGCATGGGATCAGGTATTTCCCCTTGTCCTGCGCCATCAGCTTGAGAAAGCGGCTCCACTCGTTTTTCACCCACACGGCGTTGTAATACTCGTAATCCGTGCCGAAGGCCAGCATGAGCTTGGCGCTGTTGAGCGCGGCGAAGATGTACGGCTCGTACTCCTGTCCGAGCTTATCTTCAAGCGTGACGCGGGAGAAAAACACCCGGTACCCCTTTTCTGTGAGCGCATCGTACACGTCCTGCGCGAGCACGCTGTCCACGGTGCGGTTTCCGTCCGGCGTGGTCTCCTTGTAGCAGATGAAAATATCGTAGGGCTCTTCCCGGCTGGATACCTCGATGATGTTCTTGCGAAGCTCTTCGATGGCCTTGGCCTCGTCGCGGTAAACGAGGCGCGCCATGGCGTCCGCGTTTTCGAGCGCCTGTTCGAGATTCGGGTCATCCAGCACGGAATCAAAGGAGCTGCGGTGGCAGGTGGGGATCTTTTTTCCGGTCGCGGGGTCGTCCACGTACTCAATGCCGTATTTGCACAGCACGAGCCCCCAATACGCCTCTGCTTCCTCCGGGAACTCCGAGATGATGCTCTCGTAGATACCGGCGGCCTTATCGAACTCACAGCCAAACCGCAGGCGGTTGGCTCGAGAAAAGAGTGTCAGCTTTTTCTCGTTGTCCTGATTGGGCACGGTCTGTTTTGTGCCGCAGAATTCGCACTCTGTGACGCTCTCGCCCGGCGCGGGATTCAAGTCCCCGCCGCACATTTTGCATTTCAGAATGACTGCCATGATTTTCTCTCCTTAATTCTTTCTTTGGGCGTTTTCGCCGCGCGGTATCAGCCACAGCTGGGGTGTAAACCACTCAGCCGACGGTTTTACCCCGGGCGGAGCAAGCCCCGCCCGCCATTTTTATTTCAGCGCCTTGCATTTGGCGTTTCTCTCTTTTATGAGCAGCATGAGTTCTTCGGCGGCGGTTTTGGTCTTTTCGGCGTCGTCCGCAGTAACAGCGCTTTTCAGTTCGTCGAGCTTTACGGTGATCTTCGCTTCCGTAACGGAGAGTGCTTCATTGCTCATCGGGTCGGAATACCGGAGGGCTTCATAGACTTTCTTGCACTCGGCCTTTACTTCTGCGCTTTTGGCCGAAGCGAGGATGACCTCGGCATCTGCCGTGGCCATGCGGAGAAACGCCGTTTTCTCTGCGACCTTTTTATCCACGCTCTCCACGATGTCCGCTGCGGCGCTCGCCTTGATAACAGCAACGGCGGTGAACACCAGCACGACCGCCCCGACGATCGCGCCGAGCCAGTTCGGGACATCGGGGATCGCCATACAGAGCCCGCCGAGAATGAGCGTCAAAATGAGCCCCGTATAGCTCACGGTGATGAGCGGCAGGTTATAGAAAAACTTTTTCGCATTTTCCGCCCGGAACGCCTTATATGCACAGGCGAGCTGGCCGAGGAATGCAAGTGTGATGACAGCATATCCCGCCCAGAACGAGCCGCCAAACTTGTTGAAGCCATCCACTTCCGCAGGCGTTACAAAGCAGATGAGGTTGAAGAGGGCGAGCAGGATCGCCCAGCAGATCAGGTATGATTTAAAGCCTTTTTTCATTGTGTTTCTCTCCTTTTATAAGATACTTTTCAGCAGTTCCGTTTTCATGGAGGCAAATTCCTCTTCGGAAATAAGCCCCGCCTGCTTCATCATAGTGAGCTTATCGATCTTCGCTTTGAAGGCCGCCATATCGTCCGTCGGAGCAGGCTGGGCTGCCGGTGCTGGTGCGGGCTGCGGATTCTGTCCAGTGAGCCCGGCGAAGAGGCCGTTGAGCTGGCTGCCCATCGCCCCCGCCGCCTGCAGACCGATGCCAAGACCAAGAATGTCGCTCATGGCGGAGCCTCCTCCGCCACCGTTTGCGCCCATCTGTCCCAGCCCCTGCGCGAATGCCTTCTGCACGTCCGCCTGCAATACGTCCTTCTGGTTATACCCCTTAGCCTGCATGACCTCCGCTTCCGCGATACCCGCGGCCTTCGCCGCCATCGCCTCCGCCTGCGCTTCGATGAGACGGCGCTCCGCCGCGCGTTTGGCCACTTCTGTCTGCGTTGTCTGCCGTTCCAGCTCGATCTGGCGCTGCGCCGCTGTTATGTCCGCCTCCGCTTTTGCCTTTTCCGCGCGGATCTGCGCTTCGGCGCGGATCGTCCGGCTCTGGAGCGAGATCGTGTGCAGATCGCGCAGACGGCGGAAGTTTGGATCTTCCTCCGGCAAAACGACGGTCGTGAGATAAAACTGCGGAATCGTAAGGCCGTATTCCTCAAAGCCGGGACGGATCTTCTCATGCAGCACATCCGAAAGCTCGGAAAGGTGCTCGTCGATTTCGAAGATATCAAAGCTCCGCGCCTTGATCGCAGCAGTCAGGTTAGACTTTACCGCCATCGAGATGAGCGGGCGGAAACAGCTTTGCAGCGATTTGGTAAAGCCGAGGGTGTCGGCGTCCCACGCGATGCCCTGCATGGTGCCAACGAGCTTCACAAGGAGCTTTCGCGAATCGTCCACCATGAGATTCATGCTGCCGCTCGCGCCAAGCTCCAGAGGCAGGCCGGATTCTGGGTCTATGTACCGCACCTTGGAATCGGTGCCCCATTTGAGCGCCATCTGCACAGTTTTGTTGATGAAATACACCTCGCAATGGAACGGCGTTTCGCCGCCCGTGGCGCGGTTGAGAAATTTCCCGATCTTTGGAATGTTCTGCGTTTCGAGCGTGTACCGTCCCGGCCCGAACAGGTCAAGCGCCTGTCCGTTCAGAAAAAAGATCGCCTCCTGCGATTCGCGGACGATGAGCTGCGTCAGGTTATTGAAGTCTTCGCTCGGGTGTTTCCAGATGAAGGTGCTGTTGTCGCCTTCGTACTTGATGATCTCCGCGATCTGTCCCATGGAACAGTCCCTCCTGTTCAGATTTGCAATTGTGTACTTTTGCAAAAGCACCAATTACGCAGAAATTTTTTCTGAATGGAATTGAGATTTCAGCTTTTTTGCGGTATAGTAAGTTCAGATATGGATTTCTGATACAATCCGAAAAAGTACACTTTTCCAAATCCGCAGCATTGTCCGGTCATGGGGCTTTTTCCAGTTTGACCGCCTTGTCGTAGAACGTTCCGACCTTCATATGGCAGGCGTCCGCCGCCTGTTGAAGCGTCAGCTTTTTCGCTCTCCATGCCGCATGCGCCGCGCGGAAATTCTCCGGCAGCGGGATCGGCGGGCGGCCGAATTTGACGCCGCGGGCTTTCGCGGCGGCGATGCCCTCCGCCTGCCGCTTTCGGATAAACTCCCGCTCGTTCTGCGCCACGCGCTCCAGCGCGTTCGCCAGAATCTGCCGGTCGCTCACGCTCTGCTCCCTCGGCTGGTATTTCAGC
>OGYE01001826.1_pt1 | contig 13568 bp, 13 predicted proteins | sample 1576471 | NCBI WGS metagenome assembly OGYE01 (sample SAMEA3541532, study PRJEB24748) | human gut metagenome | biome: human gut; feature: human-associated habitat; material: faeces | place: China | collected 2012
TAGTATCTACAGCCCCAGTGGAAAGGAACAGAAGATGGTAAAGTTCCTCTGTTCCTATATAAGACAGCTTTCCGGAGACATATCCGTGTCAAAGGATAAGTTCGGGAACCTGTATGTGGTAAAGGGAAAAGCGGAAGTTTACCCTTGCTTAGTGAGCCATATCGACCAGGTTTCACACTGCAAGCATTCAAAGGATTTCAAGGCGGTGGAGACCAGGGAAGTCATATTCGGTTATTCCTCAAAGAACAGGAGGTTTGAGAATTTGGGAGCCGATGATAAAAATGGAGTGTTCATCTGTCTTGAATGCCTGAAGAAATATAATTCTATGAAAGTAGTCTTTTTTAGAGAGGAAGAAACAGGCTGCAAGGGAAGTTCTGAGGCGGTGATGTCTTTCTTCGATGATGTGAGATTCGTTATCCAGCCTGACCGTAAAGGCAATTCAGACCTTATTACAAACATAGGTTATTCCGAGTTGTGTTCCGAAGGGTTCATTGAAGCGATAGAACCTGAAAAATGGGGTTACATGGAGGAGAACGGCTTGATGACCGATGTTCTGGCATTGAAAGAAAACGGACTTGGGGTCTCCTGCATCAATGTCTCATGCGGTTACTACAATGCCCATTCTGACGAGGAGATAACAATGAAGAAAGACCTGCTGAAATGCCTGATGTTTATAGGGCATATTATAGAGGACTGTACCGGTGTCTATCCCCATGTTCAGGATGATTCATATTTCAGCCCCTATGAGTTTGAGGACGAGGTTTACGATATGCTGAACCATGACCCGACTTTAACTCCTGAAGACCTTTATGACATGTATTCCACCAATTTTCCTCATTTCGGGCTGGAGGATTATAGAAAGATATGTGAGGATTACCGGATGTTCTGGTATGATGATGAAGAAGATATATATGAAGAAAAAAGTACGGACCTAAAAACTTTGGAAGTATGGAAAGAGACATGAATTACGATTTGGAACTGGCCAGGTATATCTGGTCAATCCTGAAATCCGATCTCCCCGTCCTTATGTCCTGGGGAGTTGAGATTGAGACAGTAAGAGTAATAACGTGCGGTCTTGAATTCAAGGTCAACGGATTCAAGCACACCGGAAAAGTTCAGATAGTCTTGAATGAAGGTGCGGACCTGTTTGAAGTCTGTCTGATTGGTGAGGATGGAGAAATCAGGGATAAGAGGGAAGACATCTACTTTGACATGCTTGTTTCCGAGGTGGATGGACTTGTGGAGAAAACCGACGATTATGAAAAGAGGATTGCTGAAACATATAATATTATAAGGTATTAGCAGTTCTCTGAGAAATCGGGAAATGTGACAACGGGCTTTCTGTGAGGGAGTAGATTTTATAGGAACTCGAAATCTCATGGAAAGCCTTTTTTATAAATCAGCTTAAAGGTTATTGAACGCTCGTTTAGTAACCGAGAAGAGCGTTAAATAAGTGTTAATTATGAAACAGAAAAATTATGTTGCCTACCTACGACAATCCACAGTGAAACAGGAAGTATCAGGATTAGGTGTAGAGGCACAGAGAGAAATAATACAGAATTACCTGAAGGATAAAAAAACGATTGCTGAATATATTGAAACGGAAAGCGGCCGTAAATCTGACAGACCCAAACTTACTGAAGCATTGGAATTATGCAGAAAAACAAATTCTGTCCTGATTGTAGCAAAACTGGATAGGCTGAGCAGAAATGTAGCCTTCACCAGTCAATTGTTGGAGAGCGATGTGGAGATAGTATTCTGTGATTTTCCTGAGGCTAATAAACTTGTACTACATATCATCAGCAGTATAGCAGAATATGAGGCGGGATTGATCAGCCAAAGAACGAAACAATCCCTGAAAGCCAAGAAAGCAAGAGGGTATAAGCTTGGTAAATCCGAGAACTTATTAAACAGACTGAACCAAGCGGTAGAAAACAGTAATAAGACCAATCACCAGAAAGCCCTTGACAACCCCAACAACAAGAGAGCCATAGCATTATTGAAAAACTTGGTGAAAGAAGATAGAAGTTTGTCTGAAATGGCGAGGATATTGAACAGTGAAGGATTTGTAAGTTCTAAGGGGTGTCAATTCAGAGCTTCGCAGGTGAGTATATTATTGAAAAGGTATAACTTGAAAGAGGATTGAAATTATGGAACCCAAGTATGTATTGATTCTAGACTTTTTTGTCGGCTGTCTGAATATCATAAGGCTGACAGATGAAGAATTAAGGGAATCGGAGAACTATGAGAATTTTGAAAATTTTCTTATAACGATTGAAGATAAGTATGGATTCAAATTAAAGAACTGCAATTGGATGACTACTGAAAATTTAGACATCTATTGCTATCAGAATGGAGAAGAAGCAGAACTCAATCTGTTATAGTCAAACCAAGAAGAGAAACTGAGGTAATGCTTGGTTTCTTTTTTTCTTTCTTCGGGTTGGTCGGAGATGATGGTATGGAACGTAAGTGGAATGTAATACATAACTGTAAGACAAAGTGTTATAAAAAAGTATGCAAATGAGGTACAAATGCTTAAAGAATAACGTTTTTGTAGTTTTTTTATAACATCCCTTCGGGTTATGTACCATACTCATACTTCGTATCTACTTCTGTCTCTGACCAACCCCAACATAAACTTTTAATTCCAGATAATGAAAAAGATAACATTAAATGTACCTGACGGAATAAAGTATCTGTCAGAATGGAAGGAGTTATGGAACCTTCTGCCTATGAACCAACACTATATCCTGAATAAAAGGATTTGTGGTTGTGGAGCTACTGAAGCCTATATCGGTTCAGACAGGAAAGTGATATTGGCCAGTCCCAGAAAACAGCTCCTCTATAACAAGTATTCACAGCATCTCTCCGACAACCTCCATCTCTACCGTTATCAGGGAAACCGTGAGAAGTATTTTGAGAGCAAGTCTTATTCGGAAAAGGATGTCTTTGCTTTCAACGATGAACTAAGTAAATATATAAAATCAGGTGGGAAAAAGATCCTTACCACTTACGACTCACTCAGGAAGATTAAGGAAGTTCTGGTAGCTGATGAAGAAAACCTGGATAAATGGACTGTGGTAGTGGATGAATTTCAAGCCATGTTCTATGATTGCCAGTTCAAGCCTACAACGGAATACGAATTTGGGCAGATCCTGGGAGCTTTCAATACTGTGGTCTATCTTTCAGCCACACCTTTCCTGGAATCCTACCTTGACATGACCCGACAATTCAAGGATATGACTTTCTATGAACTTCTGTGGCCTGAAAGTATGATGCAGATTCCGAAAGTGGAGGTTATAAAATCCAAGAAGTCTGTCTTCAAACTATGTAGTGAGCTGATTGGCAAATACAGGGAAGGAAAAGGAAATAGTACTGTCGTGGATGGTAAGGAATTTGTAGCGAAGGAAGCTGTTTTCTATATCAATGATGTTTCCGTTATAAAGAATATCATAAAGAAAAATGGCTTGAAAGTGGACGAGGTAAACATAATCTGCTCTTCCAAATCAGAAAACATCAAGAAACTGAATGAATTATCCAGGGAGGTGGGAGAAAAGTTTATGATCGGTGATATTCCGGGTAAGGGAGAACCGCATAAGATGTTCACCTTCTGTACTTCCACCGTATATATAGGTGCTGATTTCTATTCCACCAACGCCTATTCCTATATCTTTGCCAATCCGCTGGTGAAAAGCATGACCGTGGATGTTTCAGTGGATTTACAACAGATAATAGGTAGACAGAGGCTTGATACAAATCCGTTCCGTAATACAGCCACTCTTTACTTTAATACCCGAAAATCAAAGGTTACGGAAGAGGAACTGGAGAACTCAATCAAGGAGAAGAAGGATAAGACAAAGAAGCAGATTGATAATTTTAATGCGGTTCCGAACAAGGATGAACAATTGCAGATGATGGAAAATACAATCAGGCAACAGGGACATAAGGAACACTATTGCTGTATTATCAAGGATGCGGATAATAATGTCAGAATTGTTGAGAATGAAATCCTTGAAATATCTGAAAGAAGGGCATGGGAAGTTACAAACCGGATCTATAACAATGATTTTTCCATGTACCGTGCTTTAAGGGTTGGTGCTGTCGTTACAAAATCCTCAGGAAGTGATGATCCTGAAGTACAGCGGATTTTCAAGGAGTGGAATCTGGATAATCAGTTCCCTAGAAAAGCCAGACTGTATTGTGACCTATATGATAATTTCCCTGAACTCTTGGAGGACTGTACTTTCATAGAGGGCAAATATAAGAAATATCATGACGCTCTTGGAAAAGAAGGATTTGAAGCGTTATGTTGGAGGGAAGACTATATCAGACAAGCTATCGAACCTACTCCTTTTGACAAGCTACCCAAGGATCAGATAGCAGTGAAACTAATAGATGCTTTGAAGACAGACAAGACTTATACCAAATCAGAAGTCAAGGATTTACTTCAAGGTATCTATAAGGAACTGAATATAACAGGAAAACCGAGTGCTTCTGATATATCCAAATACCTGACCTGCGAGGATAGGACTGTCAGGATGAAAGGTAAATTGATAGCGACTTTCAAGGTAACATCACACTTCAGAACAAAAATATCACTTTTCAATAGAATTACAGACATCAATCACCCTGAAGAATATGATATAGACAAGGTACTGGATATAATCAAGACCGACAGCTATTATCATGTAGCCGGGAAAGTTGATGCGGTAAGGAAAGCCAAGACCAAGGAAGAAAAAGAGAAAGCCAAGATGAAACTTCCGGCTGTAACATGGAACGGAACTTTCAAGACGAAGAACAGAAGCGATTTGATTCACTATTCTTCATTCACCGCTCTGGATTTCGACCATATTCAGCCGGAGAAGATGGATGAGTTCGGAAAATGGTTACAAGGATTTCCATGTATCTATGCCTATTATGTCACTCCGAGCGGTAAGGGTTATAAAGCGATTATTCTCCATGATAATTATGAGCCGCTTTACCATTATGACTTATATAATCAGCTTTTGGAACTCTTTGATTGTCCTGAGAAAGATACGAGTACGGTGGATTTGGCCAGAGGTAATTTTCTGAGCTATGATCCGAACCTATGGAAAAATCCTAATCCTCAGTCTTTTCATTTTGTTCCATCTACCTCTGAACCAATTATACCTGATGTTGTAACGGAAACCATAATAAAGGATGAAGCCGGAAATGAAATGATAACCGAGGATGATTCTTATGTAGCCAATTTCCTGAACACTCTGAGCAGACAAGTTGTTTCCGATGACAGTATAATTCGTATTCTTGGAACTATTTGGACTGGAAAATCAATAGCTAACGGAAGGAACAATACGGCGATGTCTTATGCAGGAGTTCTATGTAAGGCAGGAGTTGAGAAAGATAGAGCCAAATCATTCATCGAAGAGCTTATTCCGGATTATGATATTACTGAAATAATTGAATACACCTACTCCCATAATACTTTCGGATGTGAACGTAGGAGATATAAATCAAGAAAGAAAGAAATAATAATTAGAAAGGAGATGCCGTATAGCTCTCCTTTTATCTTATTCTCAAACAAATAATCTTTGAAAGATTGTTCCAGATTTGATTGGAGATGAAAAATACTAAAATTGATGTAGCCTAAAAAACTTTTTCATGAAACATATGTATATAAGACTAAGAAGAATAACTGTACCTATCAGATACCAATATCCATAATCCATATACATTATATATCCTACGACTATGATTGCTTGTACTACCATGTAAATAGAAGAAACCATTACATGAGGAATCTTCAGTTCATTCGCCATAATCTGATACAGATGCTTGCGATGCGGTAGCCCGATATTCTCATGAAGCATCAGGCGGTGAATGATAGTCAGTACACTATCCACACCATAAACGGATAAAAGGACTATCCAACTGAAATCACCCGTTCCAATGATAAGTCTTCCTATCAAGAAAAGAAGGATGAAAGCGATACCAACGGAGCCCACATCACCGGCAAAGCACTTGGCTTTCTTGCGGAAATTGAAGAAACAGAAAACAAGAACGGAACAGATAACGGTATAGATGAAATCCGCTTCCACAAAAGTAACCACCTCCTTATTGATATAAGCCAACGCAGCAAGAATAACCAGAGAATAACCGCCGGTTATACCGTTAATGCCATCCATAAAATTATAGGCATTGATGATACCCGTACAGACTATCAAGGCTATGACTATCCACCACCAGGACAAGGAGAACAGTCCCCACTGATAAAACATCAAGGCCATGGCAGAGAAATGAAAAAGCAGCCTTGTCATCTGTCCGGTGGATTTTATGTCGTCCACGAAACTGATGAACGTCACCAGTGTCAAGGCAAGCAGGAACCAGGGATATTCAAAGCCACTCGTCAGGAAATAGGCCAACGCCCCGAAATAGAAAATAATCCCACCACCGCGTAAAGTCACTTTCGTATGAGAACTGCGCTCATTGGGCTTGTCGATGATGTTAAATTTATCAGCAATCTTGAAGTATGCTAACTCAAGAACAAGAAAAATCACAAATATGATTCCGTATGTCACAATACTATTCATTTAATCTTATAACTTTTTCCTTATAACCTTATTCAGTTCAGAATGACTCTTACATATCAATCCTTTATCGTATCAATGTATCTGAGATGACTCCAGAGTAAAGTAAAAAAACATCGATAGCAACCATTCTTCGTAAACCAGTAGATGTTTCCATCTGTTATGCCACCAGCAACGACATTTAAACATCAATACAGGATCAGTTCCTTAGTTTTCTGTTCTTCAAACTCTGGCTGCAGAATATCCTTCAATATTCGACGTTCGAACTATTCTTCACGCTCCAGTGCAGGTACTTCTTTAGGCATTTCGATACCCAGATAATCCACACATATCGAATTTATCTGCTGGAAGAATCGCCAGATACCCTTCTTTTTCAGGAATGGAATTACTTCACTCCACGTCACCTTATCGCCTTCATGCTTCAGAAAAAGCCCCCAATCCAGCACCTGTCTCAGTGTTACACATTCACCAGCAAAATACTATCCCATGTGGCGAATCAGGAAAATAGCATTGAAAGTTGCGCTAGAAGTTAGAAAAGCCTGATTAGTTGAACCCATTTGAAAACAGTTCAAAGAAAGACTTTTCAAACGAGATTCAATCTTAGCTGCATCTTTATGAGCCTTGATATTTATAAAGTCATAATGGTTCTCAACCGATATACTTTTATATAAGAAACATTTGTGATGTTCGTGTCCTTCATCTACTTTGACCCCAAGTTTCTGTATTGTTAACAGGTCTCCATGTTTACATGCTGGCAAATCAAGCTCAGAGTTTTGGCTAGAATAGTGAAGGAAAATATCTAAATCACCAACTTGTCTGTGGTTTGGTTTTGGCCAATACTAAGAAAGTCCATAGCCTTTTAGTACCATCATATTCAAACCATGATCTGAATAGAATCGAGCCAATTCTTCTAACACATCTCTGTGTTGTTCGAAGCAGGTCTCCATAAAGGATGCCTGCCCAATCCACTCAATCTTCGTTTTAAACAGTAGAAAAATTGAAGAATTACTTTGTTTATCAAATCCATCAAGACATATTCCAAGGACACCACGTATAGTGGCAGAATCTTTTACCTTCTCCCAATATACATTTTGAAATAACGATAGATTAGTTATATGCTTATCAGCCAGAGATTTGCGTACTAATTTAATAATTATTTGATTAGTCATCTAACTTAAATAACTAAAACACAATTTGGTCCAATTTCTTAAGGCACTTATCTTTTTGAAAATTTTCGTCATAAAACTTTATGCCATTTTGCCCCAATGCCAACAGAGTATCCTTATTTTTGTCTGCCAATTGCATTACAAGTTGAGCAAGACCATTAGCATCTCCTGCAGCCACATGCCAACCGCATTCTGCCACTTTGATAAGCTCAGCTCCTTCTCCATTAAGACACGCAATAATAGGACGGCCGCTTGCCATATAACTACTTATCTTAGCAGGAGCATACAAGTTAAATAATGGAGAATCTGTTAATGAAACCAACATAACATCAGCCTTTGCAAAAAATAATGGCATAGTCTCTGAAGGAAAGCGACCTAATGTCAAAACTGTCTCCTCAAGTTTATTCTCTTTTACAAACTGCTGAACCCAAGATAGTCTGCGTCCATCGCCAACAATAACCCACTTGATATCCTTACGCTCCTTTGTCAACAAAGCAGCCTGCATATTACACTCCATGCCATGAGCCTCACCAACAGCACCAGCAAACATTACGACGAATCCCTCTGGTATATTGGGCATTGAGAAATCCGACAACAAAGATGAATTCAAACTAGAACCATCCGACCATTGAGGATAATACAGTATCTTGTCCTCATAATCACCATAAGTGCGAATACTCTGATCAAAGCTCCTCGAACTAGTCAAAATTTTATCGCTCCACTTATACTCTTTCTTGACAAACCAATTAAAAAAAACAAATATATACTTATTGTCAATTCCACCAGCAGCCGTCAGACTTTCAGGCCAAAGATCTAACACCCAAGTATAAAGTGGTGACTTACGAAGTTTCTTATACAGAACCGCTGGTGTTGACATCATTACAGGGGACAACTGCTGACAGAAAACAAAGTCATACTTGTGAAATATTGCATGCCATATAATATAGAAGCTAGCAACCACTAAATAGCTAAAATAATTCAACATCAGCATAATTTTATTGTTTCCACGAGGAAATATTGGGAGGCGAGTTACATGCACACCACGTACAATCTCATGTCTTTTAGAAAATAATCCGTAACCCTTATGAAAAACTCCGTCTGGATAATTAGGGATTCCGGTCACGACATGAACGTCGTGGCCCAACTCTGCCCAATGAAAAGCTATATCATTCCCACGGAATACCTCTGGATAGAAGTATTGGCAAACGAATAATATCTTCTTCTTGTCATTCATCCTTTGTTATATTTAGATTCCAAAGATTTTGAAAAATTTCTTAAGTATTTGATCTACTGAAACGAATGCAGGACAATAATAGATTCCCAAGTGCTAGATAAGAGAAATCTATTACTTCTTCTCCCACCTAGAGAAGATCTCCTCCAACTGCTGTCTTGTATATCTTTCTTCTAATGGATAAAGCTTTTCCTCATGTTCCAAAATCTGATCTATTGTCCAATAAAACTTTATTGGTTTTGCTGGAACACCGCCACAAATACAATATGGAGGAAGGGATTTGGTTACAACAGCACCAGCAGCTACAGTAGATGAACGACCAATTGTAACCCCTGCAAGAAGAGTAACATTACATCCAAGCCAAACATCCTCTTCAACAATAACGTCAAGATCAAAATTCTGTCCGCTATTTAATTTATCGTCATTTGCTATAGATCGATAATACTTTCCTGGTACTCTCATATGGTTACCTGTATGTACAGACAATCCTTCTGCTGACCCTGCACCGTATTTCATTACAAATTTGGCGATGGATGCAGATATTGTGCAGTGCTCAATCTTATTTAATCCATAAAGATAGACATTAGCAGGATTATCGATATTCAGAGGAGGAATCATTACAACCCTTTCTCCTACATAACCAAATTGTTTTCTTTTCAAACCAAAATACTCTCTCCAAAGACTATAAAGTCCACGAATAGTAATGTTTTTTTTTAATCTGTTAACTATTTTCACGATTCTATTGTTTTAATGATTTTTGCAGGAACTCCACCGACCATAGTATTTGATGGTACATCTTTTGTTACAACAGCGTTTGCACAAATAAAAGTATTATCACCAACAATCACCTTCCCTAAAACTTTTGCTCCCGGTCCAAAAGATACATGGTCACCTATAACTGGTTTTTCATCTTCCGATTGATGAGAGTTCCCAAGTAAAACTCCTGTTTGAAGTCTACAGTAATTTCCAACAGATTTTGCATTTACCAAGCAACCACCACCAGCAAGATGGTAAAGGGTAACACCATAACCACAAACATTTATTGGAATGCGTATATTATAATCAAATCCGAGACGATGTAGTTTAAATTGATAATAAGTACATAATAATTTATGAATTATTCCTTTATTATTATAATGATACTCACAATGCCTTAAACATTTTAAATATCTCCATACATGTGCAGACTCACTACCAACTAATAGTTTTAAGCAATACATCGGAAATGACACATCAAACATAAAGTTTGCTTTTGCGTCTTCTTGGAGAAAGAAATCAAGATCTTGTTTTGTTTTAATCACCTTCATATGCAAGTCTATTATAACAATCTTTATAAATGCCTAATACTTTTTCGGTACGATACATGTTATACACTTTTTCATATGCCTTTTTACACAAAAGATCAGCTTCACTCCTATTTTGTTGACACCATACTATTTTTTCTGCTATATCATCAGGACTTTGCGCTTTTACTATCAAACCACAGTTTGATCCATCAATGGCTGTCAAAATATCCACAATAGCTCCTCTATCACAAGAAATTACCAATTTAGCCCGACTCATCGCTTCAAGAATAGAAATCGGGAACGCCTCACAATCATAATAAGTGGGTAAAGCTATTATATCTATCTGTTCGATTTTTTTCAACACTTCATCATTCGGGAGTCTACCATATAATAATATATTTTTTCCTAATTTATCTCTAGCAAGTTTTTCTATTTCATCTATCACTGCTGGTTGTCCTGGGCCTATTATATGTAATATAGTGTTATTATGTAGAGATGCAACTGCACTCACCAAATCATAAATACCTTTTGTTGGGAAAAGATTACCAATAAAAGCAATATTCAAGTATCTCTTTGGCTTAAAAGAAGCCACTGAAGGGACATCAATAAAATTCGGATTGATAAAAGCTTTTCCCTTCAAATAATTAATACTATTTATTGCGTCATAGGATTTTTTATCAAGAACCCACACTTGATCAGCCATCTGAAATGTTGAGCGCAAAAGTTTCCCCCAAAAACCAGTATCAGATACTTGATTCCAAACAGATCCAAAATGGCAATGAACAATAGTCTTTACATTATTCTTATTAGCAGATTTTACGATGAAATAGTCTCGTACTATTCCAGGTTTTCCACTAATTGTCAAATGCATTATGTTAATATCATGATTTTTTTTTAATGTTTGTCTTACATTGTAAAATACTTCAAACATATCAAGAATACCATCAAACATTCGACGAAATATGCCAGCTGTATTATTCAAACTTCTTCGCTTTGAAACACCAACTGAGATTAACTTATATTCTTCGGGACAAACTTTTCTATAGTTTGCTGCCCAAGAGGCAATACCACCATTGCCTTGTGTTGGAGCTACAAACAGTATCTTCTTCATATTATATAATGATTAATTTTTACCATTAAGACAAGAAAGTCTAGTTAGATTCTCAATAATTTCCCTATATTCACAATGTGGTGTTTCACTAACATTAATGGATTTAATTTCATTTCCAAAAGGAGTTACTGCCGTAGAGTCTTGGTGTAAGACTGTAACTCTATTGTTATTTTTAAGCCACGTATCAATAATAATCTCAACAATCAAATTTGTATATAAAACCTCAACTCCTAATATATTAGGCATATTTTTAATCCTAATATGAGGATGTGGCTTTATGAATAAATAATCATATTCATTTCTAAGATTCTCCATTTGGCTTATCGTTGAATGTTGGATCTCCCAGTCAGTAATATAAAGAAGTATCGTACTATCCTTCATTTTAAGAAATTCTTCATTCTGCGAATCTAAATCATACAAACACAGAAACTTCTTAGCCATTTGTCTAATTGTTTCACGATATGACAGTGTGAATCTCGATATAGGGCATGAAGGGGCAATTTGAGATTTATAATAATCAGGGTAATACACAAAAGCACCTTTAATATACTTGGAAGAACCCATGATTTCGCTAGTGCCAAACATTTTGGCTATAGCCTTATATTTATTCTGGATTCTCTGCTTTCTATATGTTCCTGCGCCTTCTTCATATAAGAAAAATTTAAATCGTTTTATAAAATGTAGTAGGCCAATAACAGTGGAATCTAAACTATAGTACAACTTGTCCACATTATAAAACAATACAAAAAATAACCACCTGTATCTAAAAATCTTATAGAAAGTATTTATTCTTTTAAGAAAGATTACCTTACTCCATTGGTGTTCATTATTCTCAATATACTTTGAAAACTCCGATGCTTTATAAAAAGCGTCAATTATAATAAGAATCTTTGAATTCGACTCATCTGTAGGAATATTGCAAAGGTTAATATATTGCAAAGGTTTTGTACATATAAAGATATCAACACTTTTCATATGATATTGTATTTATTATTATATGCTTGTTACTAGTATAGAATCTCATAGAATCAGATTAAACCTTTTGGCAAAGACTCCCATACTATTGAATCTTAAATTGTAAAGTTTTATTGGTTGTTTTATTGTAGAATTCTGTTCAAATAGTCTTGCGATAATTAGATTCTAACTGCATAATCTACAAACAGCTAAGAATTATTCAATTACTACTTTATTCTTTCTTACATTCTCTGCATAGGATAAAAGAAAAACAATAAAAAATAAGTAACAGTTATTAAACACTTGAGTACCATATTTAAAAGAATGTGCCATGAAATAAAACGAAGCTAATCCGATTGCATGACATACTATTTTTTTTGAGAATATATTTCTAATACTAGTAAAGAAAAATAAAAGGTAGAAGCAAATAATAACCATCGAAGAAAGGTAACCGCAATTAAGGGTGAATTGTTTTGCTTGATCTTCCGTCGAACAGAATATGCCCTTTCCTAATACATCTGTTGGAGAAACAATATAGCTCAACAAATTCAAAGAATATGATCCAGATGAACCATCTGAATCGAAATTTGCTTTTTCTAAGAAAAAGAGTGAAATTAACTCACTATACTCAGATGAAACAACCCAAACTACAATAACTATAACAAATAATGAAATAGCCAAGGCAGATTTTATCTGACTGTTATCTTTAAATTTCCAGAACAAATGAAGACAAAAAGTAAGCATGAAACAAATTGCAGCTGTCAAAGAGGTTGTAAGAATTGTAAGCAAAAGAAAAATACCAATAATATATCTTTCAATGCTTTTGCTATTCCTTAAATAGAACATTAAAAAAAGTGCTGGGAATATCGTAAAATACATTGCTTGAGACTCATGGCTTAATCCACTTAAGCTAGGAAAATTTAAAGGAAATAGAAATACAGAAGGAGTATTATACACAACCGACAAACATCCTGGGAAATAGTAAAATGTTAATTGTGATTCCATGTTTGTCTTAAACAGACTATTAACTCCTAGCTGATTTGAATATGGATCTAATACATGACTTAGAATTAAGACTGACGAAGTAACAACAATGAAGAATGTATAATATAGATACGACGAATATGCTGTAATTACTGGTTTTATATTAGATCCTTCAAATACTAAGTTGCTCATGTATCTGTATGCAACAAAAGTTGCAACCCGGTAGCACTGAAAGCTGATTTTATCCTGTCCCTCTGTGAGTTGATTATG
>OGYE01001827.1_pt1 | contig 13562 bp, 13 predicted proteins | sample 1576471 | NCBI WGS metagenome assembly OGYE01 (sample SAMEA3541532, study PRJEB24748) | human gut metagenome | biome: human gut; feature: human-associated habitat; material: faeces | place: China | collected 2012
GAAGAACACTTGTTCGTCACCACTTTCCCCGATTGTTTCACGTGGAACATCTGGTCATATAAAAAGAAACAGTTTTGGTGATACTACCATAACCAGATGAAGCGTAACCTTCGGGCATTCACATTCTCAGAGAAGGAGTAGGAAATGACCGAGCCTCAAACCGCCGAAGAGCGCGTTGCCTTGAACCGCCAGCTTGCCCAGATGCTGAAGGGCGGCGTCATTATGGACGTCACCACACCGGAGCAGGCAAAGATCGCAGAGGCAGCCGGCGCTTGTGCCGTTATGGCGCTGGAGCGCATTCCGGCTGACATCCGTGCAGCAGGCGGCGTTTCCCGCATGAGCGACCCGAAGATGATTCGGGGCATTCAGGAGGCAGTCAGCATTCCGGTTATGGCAAAGTGCCGGATCGGTCACTTCGCAGAGGCACAGATTCTGCAGGCCATCGAGATTGACTACATCGACGAGAGCGAAGTGCTCTCTCCGGCAGATGACAATCTGCCAGCAGAACCAGGAGCTGCTCCGCCAGGCCGCCCAGTTCCACGGGCTGGAGGTGGGGCAGGTGCGCATTGGCACCTGGCTGAGCGTGTCGGTCCATCTGCTGCCCCGGCTGCTCCAGACCTTCTCCCAGCGCCACCCGGACATCACCTTTGAGCTGCTCCAGGGCAGCTACGAGGATATCGAGCGCTGGCTCAGTGAGGGGCGGATCGACCTGGGCTTTCTCCGCCTGCCTGCCAGCGGACACTTTGAGACCACCCTGCTCCTGGAAGAACGGATTCTGGCCATCTTCCCCCCGAACCAGGCCCCGGCCTGTGAGCGGGTCACCGTGGAGCAGCTGAAGCATCAGGCGCCGGTAGCCATGCTGGAATGGGGAAACGATCCCGATTACGGCATTGCATCAAAAGGAAATTTAAAAGGAATATTAGAATCAGAAAATTATATAGAGCAAATTCAAAACAATATAGAAGAAATAACACAAGGACTTTCAATAGAACAAGTAGAAAGATATTTAGGATATTATGATGTAAAAGGAACAGGAATAGAATTAAGAGATTATCAGCAAGATGCAGTAAACAAAGCAGATGAAATATATAAAGAAAAAAGATATGCAAGTATAATATTACCAACAGGAGGAGGAAAGACATATGTAGCATTAACAGAAATGTTACAATATGGAAAAACAGCAGAAGAAATAGCAATAGAAGAAAATCAAATAGAATTAGGAAAAATAGCATATAAAACAAATAATAAAAAAATGCTATATTTAGCACCATCAAATGAAATATTAGAGCAGACCAAAGATAGAATAATAGAGCATATTCGTGGAAAAGTAGGAATAACAGGAAAAAACAAAGATGAAATAATAGCAGAAGTATTTAAAAACTTGCAATTTGCTACATATCAAAGTTTAATAACAAAAGCAGGTAAAGAAACATTAGAAAAGCAGTATGATTTTATAATATTTGACGAATTACATAGAACAGGTGCAGAAAAATGGGAAGAAGCATTAAATAAATTATTAGAAAATCAACTAGAAACAACAAAAGTTTTAGGAATAACAGCAACACCAAGAAGAGATGCAGATGACAGAAATATGGCAGATGAAATAGCACAAAAGTTAGGATATACAGATGAAGAAATAAGAGCAGAAAAACATATAGCCACAAAAATAGAACTAAAAGAAGCAATACAATTAGGAATGGTAGTAAATCCAAAGGTAGTTTCATGTGAGTATAATTTATTAACAGATGGAAGTATGGAAAATTTAGCAGAACAAATAAATGAAATGGAAGATGAGAATGAAAGAAAGAAGAAATTAGAACAATATGATAGGCTAAGGAAAAATCTGGAGAAAGCAAAAGGAATACCAGAAATATTACAAGAAAACTTAAAAGAAGGTGGAAAATATATTGTATTTATACCAGTTGGAGGGAATGAAGAAGGAAAAGACAGTATAGATAAAGTAAAAGAATGGGAAAAGCAAATAAGTGAATATTTAAAAAACTCAGGAATAGAACCAGAATATTATTCAATGCTAGGGGCTTATAGTGATAAGGAAAATGAGAGACAATTAGAGGGATTTGAAAGTGAAAAATCAGATAAAACAAAATTTATGATAGTAATGAATAAATTGAACGAAGGTGTTCATGTAGATGGAGTAAATGGAATATTATGGTTTAGACCATTAGATGAAAATTCAAAAATATTGTACAAACAACAAATAGGAAGAGTAATAACATCAGTAGATCCAGATAATCCACCAAAAGATGAAGATAGACCAGTAGTAATGGATTTTGCAAATAATACAGAAAGAGTTGAGATAGATAAAGAAATAAAAAGCAATAATCGAAAAAATGATTTGGAATTATTAACAATAGTAGTAAATTGGGTAAAATCACATGGAGATAATTTGCCACAAGTAACAAGCACAAGTAATCAAGAAAAAAGATATGCTGCAACATTATATAGAATTCAACAGAAATATATAGAATATAGAAATGGAATTGATAATGAAGGAATTACAGAAGATGAAAGAAATAATATAGAGAATATTATAGCAAAAGGTGAAGAAATAGAACTATGGGATAGAGAGCTTGAAAGAATTACCAAAGATGAAAGTGATAAAATTCTAGAAGTTGATAGTTTTGAGGTAAAAGGAAATTTGCATGATTTTGTTGAATTAGAAAATGAAGTAAAAGGACTCCCCAAAGTAAATACAATAGATATATTTATAGAAAAATTAGAAAAATTACAAGAAATAGGAGTAGATGTATCAAAAATTAAGATAAAAGATACGATATTGGATTTAGTAAAAAGAACCAAAACAAAAGAAAATGATGAAAAATTAATAAGAAAAATAGAAGAAATAGGATTAGAAGCAATTGATAATATAGGAAATAAACTTAGTGCAATAAGAGATCTATATACAAAGGCACAAGAAGGAAAAAAGATAAATGCTATATTTCCAACAGATAAACAGCTAGAACGACTAGAAAAACTGGGAATAAGAATAAAACCAATGAATACAATAGATGAATTTATAGAAAAATTAGAAAAATTGCAAATTATAGGAATAGATGTATCGAAAATTCAAAAAGAAGATGCAATATTAGATTTAGTAAAAAAAACGAAGCCAAAAGAAAATGATGATGAACTAATAAAAAAGATAGAAGAAATGGGATTAAATCCAAATGATCCTATATCAAATAAATTAAGAAGTATAAGAAAAATATATAGCCAATTGCAAAAAGGTAAAAAAATTGATGAGATTCCTCCAACAATGGAACAAATAAATAAAATAGAAAAGATGGGAATAAGAATAAAACCAAAAGAAAATATAATAGATGTATTTATAAAAGAATTGGAAAAATTACAAAGCATAGAAATAGATGTATCGAAAATTCAGGTAACAGATACAATATTGGATTTGATAAAAAAAACGAAGCCAAAAGAAAATGATGGTGTACTAATAAAAAAGATAGAAGAAATAGGACTAGATCCTAATGAAAATATTGGAGGGAGATTATGCAGAATAAAAATGGGATATAAAAAAAGACAAAAAGAAGGAAATTCCAGATGGACACCATTAACAGAGGAACAATTAAATAAAATTCAAGGAATGGGAATAAAAATAGAAGGAGAAAAAAGTAATATAGTAGATGAATTTATAGAAAAAATAGAAAAATTGCAAGAAATAGGAGTAGATGTATCAAAAATTGTCAGAAGTGATACAATATTAAAATTGGTAGGAAAAACACTAGAAGAACCCGAAGAAGTATTAATAAAAAAGATAAAAGAAATAGGATTGGAAACAGATGATAATATAGGTTTAAAGTTAAGCGGGATAAAAGTAGCTTACAATAAAAGTCAAAGAGGAGAAAAAAAACATGGAATTGTAGCAACAGAAGAACAAGTAAAAATACTAAGAAAAATGGGAGTATGGGAGAAAAAGAATACAATAGATGAATTTATAGAAAAACTAGAAAAATTGCAAGAAATAGGGGTAGATGTATCAAAAATTTTTAAAAGAGATACAATATTAAAATTGGTAGGAAAAACGATAGAAGAATCTGAAGAAATATTAATAAAAAAGATAAAAGGGATGGGATTAGAGCCAGATTATAATATTGGAAGTAAACTAAGTGATTTAAAAAAAGTTTATAATAAAAATCAAAGAGGAGAAAAGACAGGAGGAACTATAGCAACAGAAGAACAAGTAAGAAGAATAAGAAGTTTTGGAATAAAAATAGGAAAAGAAATCACAGGCCAGTCCATAGGCCAAGTATCATATACAGCAACAGTACAAGAATGTGATGAAGCACAAGCAGATTTAAACAAGTTACTTGATAAACAAAAAAATCAGCAAGAAGTGTAAAGTATAGTAATTGAGTAGAGTATTATAAGAGAGTTGTTACAAAAGTAACAGCTCTTTTATAAATACTTCTTTAATGTCTCAACACTATCTTCTTGCATAACAACAAAATCATCTAAAATTTGTCTAACATTTTTATCAACACTAGGATTATTATTTAACAATCTACGACCTTCAATAATTCCCATATTAGTACCTTGTAACAATAATTCAGAAATATTAGAATTACTTTTATCAGTCATTGTATTCATTTGAATTCCATACCAAGTCATAGCTTTATTCATTATATTTGTTTCTTGAGGATCATCTGTTAAATCATAATTATGATAAATATTCCCAACACGATTAAAAATTTCTTTATATTTAAGATATTCAACATTTAAAACTCTTTGAAATCTACTATCAGAAACTTTATCAGAAACAAATTTTATCGCATCCATTCCCATTTTTGCACCTTTACTAACTTCATTTAAAACTTTTTTATTAATATCCATTATAAAACCTCCCATTAATAGCTATTTTTATTATTGTTAGCAAAGAAATGGAATATTATACAAATTATTCTTTAATTTCTTTAGAAAGTTTGCTAATAGCCTTAGTTTCAATTCTTGATACATAAGAACGAGAAATTCCCATTTCTTTAGCAATTTCAATTTGTGTTTTAGGTTTATGACCATCAAGACCAAAACGAAGTTCCAAAATTGTACGTTCTCTTCCTTTTAAAATAGATTTCATTTTTTCATATAAAAGTTTAACTTTCATTTTTAAATCAACAGATTCTTCAACACTTTTGTCATCATTTTCTAAAATTTCTTGTAATGTAATAACATTATCATCTTTATCTTTTCCGATTGGTTCATCAAGAAATACTTCAGCATTTTGCTTTTTGGTTGCCCTAAAATGCATAAGAATTTCATTATCTATACATCTAGAAACATATGTAGAAAGTCTAGCACCTTTTTCAGGTTTAAAACTATTAATACCTTTGATAAGACCAATTGTACCAATAGAAATTAAGTCATCTTGGTCTACATTTGAATTGCTGTATTTTTTACAAACATGTGCAACAAGTCTTAAATTCCTTTCAATTAAAATATTACGTGCATCTTCATCTCCTGTACTTAATTTTTCAAGATAAATTCGCTCTTCTTCAGAACTTAGAGGTTCTGGAAAAAGGGAAGTTCCTGAAATGTATCCAACTGCAAAAACTGCAGTCTGTAAAAAGTGAAAAAAACCACTTATACACAATGCGGAAAACATAAAAACCTCCATATAATTTTATTAAGAACTCATATAACAAATTATATGTTAGAAAAAAATAAAAGTGCATGGACTAAAAAAATATATAAATAACAATAAAATACTTGACGAATATGAACAAATGTTTTAAAATATACACAATCATAAAAGGATGTGAATTTATGGAAAATGAAAATTTAATCATTAAAGATGATATATCTAATGAAGAAATAAAAAATTTAATATATACAATAAGAGGAAAACAAGTTATGCTAGATAGTGATGTAGCAATGTTATATCATTATCAAACTAAGAGAATAAATGAAGCAGTAAAGAGAAATAAAGAAAGATTTCAAGAAAATTTTTGCTTTCAATTAACGACAGAAGAAATTAAAAATATAAAAATGCCAAATGTAGTTTTGAATTTAAAAAATGAAAATAACTGGTCGCAATTTGCGACTAGTTCCAAAAGTGAAAATATAAAACATAGAGGAAAAAAATATTTGCCATATGTATTTACTGAACAAGGAATAGTAATGTTATCAGGTTTATTAAAGAATGATATAGCTGTTCAAGTAAGTATAAATATTATGAATACTTTTGTAGAAATGAGAAAATTTCTAATACAAAATTGACAAATATTTGAAAGATTAACTAACATAGAATACAAATTATTAGAACATGATAAAAAATTTAATGAAGTCTTTAATCAACTTCAAGTAGAAGAAAATATAAAACAAAAAATATTTTTTGAAGGACAAATATATGATGCATATAGTCTGATAATTGATATTATAAAAAAAGCAAATAAAAAGATTTTAATAATAGATAATTATATAGATGACAGTGTTTTAAAAATGCTTACTAAGAAAAACAATAATGTAGAAGTTGTAATACTGACTTCAGATAAAAGTAATATACAACAAATTGATATTCAAAAATTTAATAAAGAATACCCAATATTAAAGGTTGCAAAGACTAATAAATTTCATGATAGATTTATAATTATAGACAATGAAGAAATGTATCATTTAGGAGCATCAATAAAAGATTTAGGGAAAAAGTGTTTTGGAATAAATAAAATTGAAGACGTAGAAATTATGGAAAAAATTTTAAATCATAAATAAAGAATTATAAGAGAAGAAAAATATAAATAATTTTCAAATAATACTTGAAAAGTATTATCATTTGTTATAGAATAAAAATGCCTAAAAAGGTAAATAATAGATAAAAATGAAATTAGAAGAAACTAATTTCAAAAAGGAGGAAATTTTATGTCAGTAAAAGTAGGAATTAACGGATTTGGAAGAATAGGAAAACTAGCATTCCAAGCAGCATTAGGTAAAGAGGAGGTTGAAGTTGTAGCAGTAAACGATCCATTTGTAGCAGCTGATTACATGGCATATATGACAAAATTTGACACTGTACATGGAAGATTTAACGGAACAGTTGAAGAAAAAGACGGAAACTTAGTAGTAAATGGAAGAGTAATAAAAGTATATAATGAAATGGATCCAAAGAATATTCCTTGGGGAGAACTTGGAGTTGAATATGTATTAGAATGTTCTGGTGTATTCACAACAATGGAAAAAGCACAAGCACACTTAGATGCAGGAGCTAAAAAGGTTCTTATAAGTGCACCATCAAAAGATGCTCCAATGTTTGTAATGGGAGTAAATAATGAAACATATAGTTCAGACATGAACATTGTATCAAATGCATCTTGTACAACAAACTGTTTAGCACCTTTAGCAAAAATAATAAATGATAATTTTGGAATCAAAGAAGGATTAATGACAACAGTTCACTCAACAACAGCAACACAAAAAACAGTTGATGGAGCTTCAAAGAAAGATTGGAGAGGTGGACGTGCTGCATCTGCAAACATTATTCCATCATCAACAGGAGCTGCAAAAGCAGTAGGAAAAGTTATACCATCATTAAATGGAAAATTAACAGGTATGGCATTCAGAGTACCAACAGTTGATGTTTCAGTTGTTGACTTAACATGTAATCTAGAAAGACCAACAACATATGAAGAAATATGTGCAGCTGTAAAAAGAGCATCTGAAAATGAATTAAAAGGAATTGTTGAATATACAGACGAACCAGTTGTATCTTCAGATTTCTTAAGTGATATGCATACATCAATATTTGATGCAACAGCAGGAATCATGTTAACAGATACATTCGTTAAATTAGTTGCATGGTATGATAATGAATGGGGATATTCAAACAAGTTAGTTGATTTAGCTTGCTATATGTCAACAGTAGATCATAAATAATAATTCAACTTGGGTTAGGGTGTTAGAGCTTGTCTAACCTCTAACCTTTTTGAAGTGATATAATTAAAAAATATATTTTAATTATTTTTATATAAGAAAGGAAAAACTTATTATGAGTAAAAAAACAATAAAAGATATTGATTTAAAAGGAAAAAGAGTATTTGTTAGATGTGATTTTAATGTTCCTATGGACGAAAATCAAAATATAACAGATAATAGAAGAATTGTAGCAGCATTACCAACAATAAAATATTTAATAGAACAAGGATGTAAAATAGTATTATCTTCACATTTAGGAAGACCAAAGGGAGAATTCAAAAAAGAATTTTCACTTGCACCAGTTGCAAAAGAACTTTCAAAACAATTAGGACAAGAAGTATTAATGGCTGAAGATGTTGTTGGAGAAAGTGCACAAAAATTAGCTGAAAATTTACAACCAGGACAAGTAATGTTACTTGAAAATGTTAGATTTCATAAAGAAGAAACAGACAATGATCCAGAATTTGCAAAAAAATTAGCAAGCTTCGGAGATATATTTGTAAATGATGCATTTGGAACAGCACATAGAGCACATGCTTCAACAGAAGGCGTAGCACATTATTTACCAGCTGTTTCAGGATTTTTAATAGAAAAAGAATTAAAATTCTTAGGAGAAGCATTACAAAATCCAGAAAGACCATTTGTATCAATATTAGGAGGATCTAAAGTATCTGATAAAATAGGTGTAATAGATAGTTTATTAGAAAAAGTAGATGTATTATTAATTGGTGGAGGAATGGCTTATACATTCTATAAAGCATTAGGATATAAAATAGGAAATTCAATTTGCGAAGATGATAAATTAGATTTAGCAAAAGAATTAATGAAAAAAGCTGAAGAAAAAGGCGTAAAAATGTTACTACCAATAGACAACAAATTAGGAAAAGAATTTTCAGCAAATACTGAAACAATGTATGCAGATAGAGAATCAATACCAGATGGATGGGAAGGATTAGACATTGGACCAAAAACAATTGAATTATATGCTGAAGAATTAAGAAAAGCCAAAACAGTAATATGGAATGGAACAGTAGGTGTAGCAGAATTTGCAGCATTTGCTGAAGGAACAAACAAATTAGCACAAGTATTAGCAGAATTAGATGCGACAACAATAATTGGTGGTGGTGATACAGCTGCAGCAATTCAAAAAGCAGGTGTTGCAGATAAAATGACACATGTTTCAACAGGTGGAGGAGCATCATTAGAATTTATAGAAGGTAAAAAATTACCAGGAATAGAATGTTTATTAGACAAATAGGAAATAAATAGTTTGAGGAGAGAAAGGCAGTATAGGCAAAATGGAAAATCTAAGGAATCCTAGAGTATTAGGAACACAATATAGAGTATATGACAAAGACGGAAAATATAAAAGAACAATAGATAAAACAGATGAAAAAAACTTAGATGAAAGTGATTGGCTAAAAGGAGTTACATGTTTTGTTATAAATGAAAAAGGAGAAGTTCTTATAGAAGTAAGAGCTAATAAAGGACTTACACCTGGAAAAAATGATTTATGCTCAGGACATTTAGATAATGATGAAACAGAAACTCAAGCTATGGTAAGAGAATTAAAAGAAGAACTTGGAATAAACCTAGAGGAATCAATGAATGTTGTAAAAGTTACACAACAAGGTGTTCCTCTTGGCTTTGAGAGTTCTAAAAAAATAAAAAATTTCTTTATAACATTTTATTGCTTAAAAAGAAATTCATCAAAAATTGAAATTCAAAAAGAAGAAATAGACAAATATGTTTGGTTACCATTAGAAGAAACATTTCAATTATTAAAATGTGGAAGAACAAAATTTCCTAAAAATTTTGATTATAGTGATATATTTGAGAAAGTTAGAAATATTTATTATAGCCAAAGCAAAGGAAATACTCAAAGAGAGGAATAATTATGATAGTAACATTATCAGGAATAACAGGAACTGGCAAATCTTTTTTTAAAGATGCGATATCAAAAGAACTTAATTTTAAAAATTTAGCAATTGTTACAACAAGAAATAAAAGAAAAAATGAAGTTAATGGTATTGATAAAGAATTTGTAAGTGAAGAAGAATTCGAAAAACTAGTGAAAAATAAAGAAGTTGTAGTTGATTTTGAATTTCTTGGAGCAAAATATGGATATAGAAAAGAAAAACTAGAATCAAGTGAAAATCAAGTAACAGAAGTACATTATAGTACTATATATGAAATAAAAAAACATACACCAAATATATTTTCAATATATATAATACCAAAAGATATCGAAAGAGCAAAGATTGAATTGAAAAATAGGGAGCTTCCAAGTGAAGTTATAAAAAAAAGATTGCAAGAAATAAATGAACATATAAAAGAATATTCTGCAAATAAAGAATTACAAAAACAATTTGATTGTGAATTTGTAAATGACTACACTGATGAAGCAAAGAAGAACTTGATTAATATAATAAAAGAGAGACTAAAAAGTAATAATGATGATTATAATTCGAAAATTATAAATGTCTAGAAGTTCTCTAAATTATAGAAAGGAATTGGATTTTTTATGAGAAGAAAAGTAATTGCAGGAAATTGGAAAATGAATATGCTTCCAAATGAAGCTATTAATTTCATTGAAGAATTAACACCACTTGTAAGTGACACAAAAAATGAAGTTATTTTATGTGTGCCATATACAGATTTATTTTATTCATTACTAAATGTACAAGGAACAAATATAAAAATAGGTGCCCAAAATATGCATTGGGAAGAAAAAGGAGCATATACAGGAGAAGTATCTGCACAAATGTTAAAATCTATAGGAGTAGAATATGTAATAATAGGACATTCAGAAAGAAGACAATATTTTGCAGAAACAGATGAAACTGTAAATAAAAAAGTAAAATCAGCATTAGCAGTTGGATTAAAACCAATAATATGTGTTGGTGAAACTCTTGAACAAAGAGAATCAGGTCAAACAGAAGCAATAGTTACAAGTCAAATAGAAAAAGCATTAGAAGGTGTATCAGCAGAAGATTTAGAAAAAATTATTGTAGCATATGAACCAATATGGGCAATAGGAACAGGAAAAACAGCAACAAAAGAAGATGCAAACAATACAATAATGGAAATAAGAAAAAAAATAGCAGAAATATATGGACAAAATGAGGCAAATGGAGTTATAATACAATATGGCGGAAGCGTAAAATCATCAAATGCCAAAGAATTATTTGAGATGTCAGATATAGACGGAGGCCTTGTAGGAGGAGCAAGTTTAAAATCTGAAGAATTCGCTAAAATTGTAAATTATGATAGATAATTGGTTCAAAACAATACAACTATTGTTATTTGAATTGGAAAGGGATGAAAATAATGGAAAAAGGACCAGTAATGCTAATGATATTAGATGGTTTTGGAATAAACGAAAAAACAGATGGTAATGCTGTAAAACTTGCAAAAACACCTAATATAGACAAACTAATGAAAAAATACCCAAATACAATAATGTATACAAGTGGATTAAAAGTAGGACTACCAGATGGACAAATGGGAAATTCTGAAGTAGGACACACAAATATTGGAGCAGGAAGAATTGTATATCAAGAACTAACAAAAATAACAAAATCAATAGAAGATGGAGACTTTTTTGCAATTCCTGAATTCATAGAAGCAATTGAAAATTGTAAAAAACACAATTCAAAATTACACATATTAGGATTATTATCAGATGGTGGAGTTCATAGTCATATTAGACATTTATATGGACTACTTGAAATGGCAAAAAGAAGAGATTTTGAAGATGTATATGTACACTGCTTTTTAGATGGAAGAGATACACCACCAGCATCAGCAGAAGGATATATAACACAACTTGAAGAAAAAATGAAAGAAAAGAAAGTTGGAAAAATAGCAAGTATATCAGGAAGATATTATGCTATGGATAGAGATAAGAGATGGGATAGAGTAAAAAAATGTTATGATGCATTAGTAAGAGGAGAAGGAAATAAAGCAACATCTGCAACAATAGCAATAGAAGATTCTTATCAAAAAGAAGTATTTGACGAATTTGTTGAACCAACTGTAATAGTTAATAATGATACACCAATTGCAACAATTGGAGAAAATGACTCTGTAATTTTCTTTAACTTTAGACCAGATAGAGCAAGAGAGATAACAAGAGCAATTGTAGATCCAGAATTTGATGGATTTGAAACAGAAAAAATCAACACATATTTTGTATGTTTTACAAATTATGATGAAACAATGCAAAATGTAAAAATAGCATTCAAAAAAGAACCATTAGTAAACACATTTGGAGAAGTTGTAAGCAAAAATGGATTAAAACAATTAAGAATTGCAGAAACAGAAAAATATGCACATGTTACATTTTTCTTTAATGGAGGAGAAGAAAAACAATATCCTGGTGAAGATAGAATATTAGTACCATCACCAAAAGTAGCAACATATGATTTACAACCAGAAATGAGTGCACCAATAGTAACAGAAAAAGTTGTAGAAGCAATAAATGAAGATAAATATAATGCAATTATATTAAACTTTGCAAATCCAGATATGGTTGGACATACAGGAAGTTTACCAGCAGCAATAAAAGCTGTAGAAACAATAGATGAATGTGTTCAAAAAGTTGTAGATGCAATGTTAGCACATAATGGAACAATTTTAATAACTGCAGATCATGGAAACTGTGAGCAAATGATTGACTATAAAACAGGTGAACCACATACTGCACATACAACAAATCCAGTTCCATTAATACTTGTAACAAATGATGAAACATTAAAAGTAAAATCTGGAAAATTGGCAGATTTAGCACCAACAATGTTAGAAATATTAGGAATTGAAAAGCCAGAAGAAATGACTGGAGAAAGTATTTTAGAAAAATAAGAATTATAAACTATTAATAGCGAAAAAATTCAAAACCCGCTATAAATAAGGGTGGATAAAAGTGATTAATAATACTAAAAAAATTAAAGAATTATATGAAAATATACAAAGAAAGCTTTTCGATATAGTACCTGGAAAATGGGATGAATTATACCTATATGCATCAATAATAGAGAGACTTGGAAAAGTTCAAGTTGGAGAAATGTATTTCTATTTTATGCCAAGAGGAATTTTAAAAAGAAAATTTATAAATGTATATGAAGTCCCAAACAAGTACAATATAGAAGAGGAAGAATATTTAAAACTAGTAGAACTTTTATATGATGAAATAAAAGAACTAAGAGAAGAATTTAGAAAAACAAATCAAAAAGTATGGTCAAATTTAACAATATCAATAAAAAATGATAGAATAACATACACATTTTGCTATGATAATTTGTTAGGTGGCCAAGATGAATATTATGATCACCATATATATTGGAGAAAAAAATATTTACATATAGAACCATGTGGAAAAAAAGAAGAAAAAGCATTTAATAAATATTTATCTACTAGAAATTTAGAAGTTCCGAAATCTGATGAATATATTACTGGAATTTACTTAAAAAGACAAGTAAATGTGGTAAAATATGATACAACAGATGTTGATGAAAATCAAAGAGTTGACTATCGTGTAGCAAAACAAGAAGAAAGTAAAATAAAAAATCAAATATTATGTAATAAATGAAAGGAGCAATAAAAATGATTTATTCAAAAGAATTAGAAAA
>OGYE01001829.1_pt1 | contig 13560 bp, 9 predicted proteins | sample 1576471 | NCBI WGS metagenome assembly OGYE01 (sample SAMEA3541532, study PRJEB24748) | human gut metagenome | biome: human gut; feature: human-associated habitat; material: faeces | place: China | collected 2012
TTTTCAGAAATAATAAATAGGATATTTATTCACCAAGCCGCGCGTTATCTACCGCGAAATCGACGGTGTGAAGTGCGAACCGATTGAAGAACTGACCATCAGCGTGCCCGAAGAATTTGCCAGCAAGATGATTGATATGGTAACCCGCCGTAAAGGTGAAATGGTCAAAATGGAAAATACGGGCGAACGTATCAATCTCGAATTTGATATGCCTTCACGTGGGATCATCGGTCTTCGTACCAATGTGCTGACCGCCTCTGCCGGTCCTGCCAGCCCTTCCTCTATCGTATTCAGGCTGTATGCCGCGTTCTGTATCTGCGTCCATCCCGTCAACAAGGTGCGGAGGGCAGGAAGCAGGCGGAATGCCGTAATGGCAAAAACACCCACCACCATCTTCACGTCTCCGTCCCCGGAAGCCACCAGCAGGCCAAGTGCGATGACAACCGACAGTTCGGAAAGGAAGAGCGGCAGTCCGAGTACGGTGTCAAGCTTCATGCGGTTGCGGCTTATCCTGTCCAGACCTTTAAGAAAAGCGGTCTGAGAGACGGGGAAAGCACCGTTCACCTCCAATTCCATGTATCCCCCGAATGTATCCATGACGGTTCTCGACTGCTCCCGCTTGGCAAGCATGTCGTCCTCGCCGTATTTCCTGACCCGTTTCCTCACCACGAGGAGATAGGTACACATGAACGGGAGGAACGAGACATACAGTAGCAATACTGACATGCCGTCGAACACGAGTAAAGCTACCGTCACCAGCATGACGAGCAGCACGTCGCCCGCCATGCGGCAGATGGAGGAGAGCAGAGCGTGGCTGAAGGAGTAGCATACAACGTTGGTCTCGTATGCCAGCCTGCTGCTGCCACGCTCCCGGATAAAAAGCAGTCCGCGGCGGTAATACGCGGAGAACAGCGAGAAGCTCAGTCTCCGGTAGAAAGAGAGCAGACACCTGTCCTGGTAACGGGTGAAAACGGTTGCCAGCACGCTCTTGACAACGATGACCAGTATGGCCAGCAGACAAAACAGCAAGGCAGCCCGCCGGTTTTCGCCCCCTTCCAGCAGGATATAGAGTACGGGCAGCAGTGTCGCCAGGGAGACGAAATCGAGCAGTGCGGAGAGGAACACCGTCCCTGCCATCTTCCATACCTTCCTGCGCTCTTCGGGTTGCAGCAGATGCCAGATTCTCTTCAGTGTCATTGCTCCGTACCTCGCTGGAATATGGTTTTCGGCTCTCGGATATGCGCGATGACCGAGTGCAGTATCGTCTTACATATAGAAGCACCCAATACCTCACGCCTAAGTGCAGTGAGGTGTGCCATCCTCCTTGCCTTGTAGAGGATGATGCCGGCTCTGCCTTTGACCGGTACCTTTGTCCCGTAACGCGGATGGAGCATCTCCTCCAGTATGTTCCGTGCCAGATTCTCCTGTACGTCCGCCACTTGTACGTCCGTCCCCAGCAACTTGTCGGCCAACAGGGTCAGTGCCGACACGAAACGCAGGAAACGGCGGTCGGTGACGCCTGCCGGTATGTGTAGGCCATGTTTTTTCAACAGGCACGCCCAGTCGCAGAGATGGTGCAGCACCAGACCGCTCCCGTAATGCTGGGCGGCATGGAAAGCGACGAACAGCATATTAAAGAGCGGCGAGGGGGTGAGCACCTGCCCGCCTTCCAATACCGTCTGTTGCGGGTTCATGTGTTCTTTCAGCACCTTTTCCACCTCTCCGGCCGCCTTATAGCTCTCCACGTTCAGGAAGGTCTTGTGGTTCTCCACCGGAACACCTTTGTAATAGAATACGCTGTGCTTGGGGGAATGTTCCGTATCCACGTCTATGTTCTCCAGCCGCATCAGGCTGTCCGCTAACCTGTTCGCCTCCCCGTCGCTCATCCGGCTCTTGTCCGCCGAATAGGTGTAAATGTCTATGTCGCCTCCCTCGCGGTGGCATGGAACGGGATAGATTGCGGAGAGTCCCACGCCTTTCATCTGCATGGCGGATATGCCATGCTGCGCATAAAAGCGGGAAAATTCATCTGCCGTCCTGCAATAGTGAAGATATTTTTTCTCGTACCTTTCTACAGCGGCTGCCCATGCCAGCTTTACGGAAAGGGGCGGTTGCAGTTCCGCCGGTAGTCTCATCACACCGTCCCATGCCAGCGCCATCACTCCCTGACTTACGGCCAGGCGGTGGCATTGTTTCCACTCCTCGTCAGTGCTGTCCAGGAAAAGTGTGATTTCTGTTTTCCGCTCGTGCAGCGAGGCCCGGAGCAGGGCGAAGAGCATCCGCTCGTGTCTGTACAGTGTGATCTCTTTCATTCGATTACCTTGCATTTTTTCAGTGCCTCCATCCAGGCTGTGGCATCCTTCAATGCCTGTTGTCCGTCTATTCCGTAAGTGTCCGTCAGGATTTTCGCAGCATCTTCCGTTGTGAAATCCTTGTCTGCCAGCCGTTCATATAGCAGACGCGCGGATTTGTTCAGAGAGATGATGCGGGTAAGGTCGGCACCCGTATGTCCCTGATTCACGATGATGGTTTCTCCGGCCATTTCGCGGAGCTTGAAGTTTGGATTAATTTTCATAATGAAATATCTTACTGATAGATAAACAAGAACCACCGATGTATGATGAACACCGATGGTTCTCCTTGTTTTTTAGAAGATTCGTTGAATTTTATAATAGGGAAATATGCTTGTTGGGATATACTTTTATTTTATATACTTATCCCAACCGATTGCATTTTCTCCAATCACGGCCTCTTTGCTGATAATAATGTTTGGGTTATTAAAATCATAGTATTGTTCATTGACCGTTAAATTACCATTAAATGTACCACCATTAACAATCAACTTTATATTCTTTTTTGGGTTATTACCACCAAATTCAACATTTCCGTTAATTGTTCCACTGTTAACAGTTACGGTTACGCCGTCATACCCAGAGAAGGAATATACATCAAATGCACACTTTCCTGTTCCCGCATTGATCGTCACATTATCCAATGTGCAACTTTCATTGTTGTTGGAAATGGAGTAGTCTGCATTGGGTGTATTAAGCATCATGTCTTCTAAATGCAACTTGCTATAGTTCTGGATAACTATATCCTTGTTGTCACTGATCAGAGTTCCATTTTTGAATGTAACCGTAGAACCTTTCAACAACTGGCAGCTGTTCGTTTCCGTACCGGGAGAACCTACGGTCGGATTTCCAAAAGTCAAGGTGTGCCTGTTCATATCAATCTCAACCGTCTGTCCGTCTTGCGTTACAAAACCGGGAGCGGTCATATCAGACTCCAAAGCCACCTTCACATTGGCAGTTCCTTCTTTAGGAAGATACTGCAATATACCCGGATCGGAGAATGTACCGCCGATAATAGTCATATCGGCTCCATTTCCAACATTAAGCATCAGTCCGCTAAATATACCACCGGAAATTGTCATATCACCCATATCTTGCTTGGCATCGTTATGTCCTTCGTTATCCACTGCATATTTTGCACCAGAACAGTTGAACGTACCGCCACTGATGGTAGTCACATGATGGTTCTGTACCGTGGCTTGTGACATATTATTGAATGTACCGTTTTTGATTTCCAGTGTAGCACCGTCGTCATTCTTTATCGTATTAAGTCCTCCCGAGAATGTACCGCCATTGATGGTCAGCTTAGGAGCGGCGGCATTAGTTCCCTCCACATGCCCATTTCTCGGATTGGTATTTGAATAATCATAATATCCACTGGCTATCATGGATGAGAACTTGCCACTTTGTGATACCGATACACTCTGATTTATGGTCATTTCACCATGGTTTAAAATATTGTAGTAGCTATTTCCACCCGCATTAGTGTCACTTTGGCCATTTTCCAGGCTTCTAGTATAGGTACCACCGTTCAAAAGAACCTTACCATTATTGTAAATACATGCTCTGGCATGAGTTACGTTATCTACAATACCCTCACCTTCAATAGTCAGGGAGCTGCCATGATTTACGGTAAAGGTATCACTGGCCTTATTCGTAATCTTGTGCCCATTGAGCTTGACGGTGACAGGAGTCGTAGCTGATACCACAAAATCGCCCTCCATATCATTAGACAATGTATAAATACCACCGTCTGCCAATACCTTCTTCATATCTGCTACAGCGGCATCCACTACGACAAAAACTCCATCCAATGAAGACGGAATTTCAGCACCATCCTCTTTATAAACTGTTACAGTCGTTGCTTGATTATCTGACGATTTCTCAATCGCTACCAGTTTCGCTCCCTTATTTACGCGGATATTACCTTTTTTCACGACCACCTTTTTAACTTCCACACCGTTACCAATGACAAGTGTATTATCTGCTGTTTCGGATGTGACTGTACCATAAATAGCTGCACCCGCGTTACCGGTCAGGGCAACGGTTGTGTTCGGCATGGTTATAGTTACATCCAACGGTTCAAACTTAGCAGTTTCATTGATAGGAATTGATAAGGTGAAGTTGTCAACGGAATTGTCTGTAGAACCTGAACTATTCGCGTCTAAAACTGTAAGGCATGCTCCGCTCGCTACCTTCTCCAATGAAAGGCTTTTGGCTGTCTCAGCGGTGCCATCTGAGGCGGCAGGAATAGAAATACTACTATTTGAACTGACTTCTCCGGTAACTGTCACTGCATCGCTATTTTCCAACGCGGTAGCGGCGTCATCCAAAGAGTTAGATTCTGTAGGAACCGTAGCATCTATATTTCCGTTGGTCAATTCGATTTTTTTCACGCTGCCCATACCCGCAATTTTTGAAAAAATTGAGTAAACTTTTTGTTTTTGGGAGGATAATTTAGCGTTAGCTAAATTTCAATCCCCGACCGACACTCCGCTAAACCATAATTTATTCCAATTTTTCGATAAAAAGCCAAAAGCAATCCCTCCGAAAATATCGGAGGGACTGCTGCGTGACTATCGAATATTTAATTAATATCTTAATTATCACCAAGTACCTACATTATAGCCTTTATCTGTCTTTGTTGTTTTAGCATAGTAATTGGTGTCTTTTGAACCTGTGTTAATATCAACAGTCTGTGAAGAACCGTTAGTAAAGATTACGCTGTCGCAAGAAGTCGGAACAGTCAATGTATAAACTGCCTGACCGTGGTCATTATTCTCTACGAAATTCATTTTTGTGCCCGGCCAAGCAACTTCACCCTGACTGCCGCTTGTCCAATAATAACAGTAAATTGTACCGTCCCAGTTAAGTGAGTTTGCAAATGTTACTGTGTATGTACCGCTTGGAGTTGTTGTAGGCTCTGTTGTCGGTTCTGCAGTTGTAGGCTGTGCTGTAGTTGGCTGTGTTGTCGGTGCCGCTGTACTTGCTTGTGTTGTTGGCTGTGTAGGCTGTACAATATACTTATACTGACCTACTAAACTGCCGTCTGCAATATTATAAACTAAGTACATCTGAACAAGTGTAGCGTCAATTACATCAACACTGCCGTCATCATTTGCATCTGCCGCAATAAGCTGTTTATCTGTCAATGTTGACTGCTCACTGATAAATAACTGTATAACAGATACATCATTGATTGAAATGTTGCCGTCTGTATCAACATCGCCTATCAATACTTTATCAGACGGTGTTGTAGGAATTTCTGTTGCAGATGTTGACGGCTGTGCTGTGGTAGGTTGTGTAGTCGGTGCTGTTGTAGGAACTTCACCTGAATCGTAAAGATATACAACATTGATTACGCCTGCGGAATAATTGCCTGTTGCATTTAAAGGAGTAATTACATTTTTACCTGCAACTGCAGAAGTTGTGTATGTGTCGCTTGAAGTAACCTTTGTTTTCTCGCTTACAACATCAGAGGCAATCTTTTTGCCTGTTGCAATATCAATATGGCTTGTAATTACTGTAGCGGCAAATGTGATAGCGCCGTTATTAATCCATACTTCGCCGGATGCGGCATAACCGCTTGCACCCTGCCCCGGCTCCTGAGCGATATTTGAAGTTGGGTGGAACATTACATAGCAAGCTGATGCAGGAACTGTACATTTGTACCAACCGTCGCCCTCGCTTGTCATTACTGTAGCGGTATTCCATTCGCCTGTCGGATTTTTGCCGTCGTCTGTATATGAATAGCAACGAACATCTGACCAGCTTGACGGCTTTTTGTAGTGAACTACTGTGCTTGTAGAATTAAGCTTTTTGTACTTAAATGTAATAGTTGTGTCAGTACCCGAGAAAGTACCGCTTGTGTTTGCAGGGAAACTATCTGTATCAAGCTGATAACCCTGAATTGTTGCAGGACTTACAGAGTATTCATCTCCGCTTCTCATTTTGTTCTTAACAGAGTCTTTAACCTTTGTGCCGTTTGCATTTACATAGTTTACTGTAAGGTAACCTGAGGAAATACCCGAAGATTTGTATGTAAATGTTACAGTGTATGTCTTGCCGCTTTCAACTTTACCTGTTGTTGTGCCTGTTGTATTAACAAGATTATAGTCATAAAGAAGTGTTGTATCAGGTAAAGCACGGTATGTTGTACCTGTCTTATAAGTAGCTGATGTGCTCTTTAAAACATTGCCGTTTTCATCAACATGGTTTACCTTAAGTGTACCGTATGTAGGCTCTGCATTCTGAAGATTACCGAATGTAGATGACTGAACAAGTACGCAAGTACTTCTTGCAGGGATAGAATATGATTTGCCCGAAACTGTGCCAAGACTTTCAAGTCCTGCCTTTGTGCCGTTTGCAACAACTGTCCAGCCGCTGCCGTCAAGACCGATTGTGCAAGCCTGTGTACCGCTGTTTACGAGTACGCAAACCTTGCCCCACTCGCCGGCTGTGTTATTGAAATATGTATAAGCAACAACATTGCCGTATGATGACTGGAATGTAGGAGTTGAGAAGTTACCTCCCTTGAGCGGTGAGTAATTCTCTCTGATTTTAAGAAGGCCCTTATAATAATCGGCTGTTTCAGAATATGTCTTTAAACGAGTCCAATCAATGGCATTGATTGAATCGGCTGATTTATAACTGTTGTGGTCGCCCTGCTTTGTACGGCAGAATTCCGAACCTGCTGTCATAAATACTATGCCCTGTGAAGTCATGAGAAGTCCCATTGTGGCTTTCATCTGATCTGTAAGCGAAGAGGAAATAGAGTTCCAATCCTTACTGCCGTTACTAAGCACCATCTTATCCCACATAATAAGGTTATCGTGGGCATCGGCATAAGCAATTGTCTGTGAAGGAGCTTTTGCACCGAAGCACTGACCCTTTACACCGTTTACAACTGTGTTAGTTTTACCATTATTACCCTGAATAAAACCGGTTGATGCATCGTTTGTACCACCCTTAATAGCATCACGGTATGAGTCGCAGAACATACCTACTCTTGCATCAAGCTGAGAAGCTTTGCTCTGAAAACAACCGTCGCTGATTGCGGTTGAACCGCCTGTCCAAGGCTCACCGTACATAAGAATCTTCTTACCCGATCCGTCCGAATAAAGGTTATCAAGACTTGAACGAATCTGATTCATAGTAGCAATGTCGTGAATTCCCATAAGGTCAAAACGGAAACCGTCAATGTGGTACTCGCTTGCCCAATAGAGAATTGAGTCGATCATATACTTTCTGTACATAAGTTTATCGGATGCAGTTTCGTTACCGCAGCCCGAACCGTTTGAATAAACGCTTGAACTTGTTTTTCTGTAATAGTAGTTAGGAACTGTATCTGTAAAACATGAACCCTCTGTTACATATGTATGGTTGTAAACAACATCCATTATAACGGAAATACCTCTGTCATGAAGTGCCTGAATCATCTGCTTAAATTCAGTGATTCTAACATTACCGTCATATGGGTTAGAAGAATATGAACCCTCGGGAACATTGTAGTTTACAGGGTCATAACCCCAGTTTCTGTTTGTTGCCGAACCTGTGATTGTTTCATCAACAGAACCGAAATCATATACAGGCATTAGCTGAACGCAGTTAATACCCGACTTTACAAGATAATCAGCAGCAGTTGATACAGAGCTTGCGCTTGTATCCGAATTAATCTTTGTGCCGCCCTCGGTAAATGCGAGGTATTTACCTTTATTGTCATCACTGACGCCCGAAGTGTCCGAAATTGAGAAGTCACGAACATGAACTTCCCATACAACTGCCTCCTGTGCATTGTTGAAAAGAACATGGTTATCGCTGTCCCAACCGTCAGGGTCTGTTGAATCAAGGTCAACAACCATTGAACGGTTACCGTTTACACCTGTTGCTTTTGAATAAACATCCTGTGTTTCGTTTGTTGTACCGTTTACGGTAACGAGATAAGTATAGTATATGTTCTTAAGGTCACCGTTTACAGTAACCGACCACATACCTGTAGAGCTGTTCTTTTTAAGGTTATAAGTGCCGAGAACAGCTGCACCTGATTCGGAATCGGAACCTGTTGCATAGAGTTTAACCTTTACGGCAGATGCCTCCGGTGACCATACCTTAAACTCTGTTGAGCTTTTGCTGTAGTTTGCACCGAGATTCTGTTCGTTGTAAGCATTGCTTGCATAATTTTCAAGATAACTTGCGTTGTAGTAATTACCTGCCGACACTGCTTCGGTATCTGTGGTTGCCGCTGTTGTTGACAACGATGTCATACCAAAGAGCATTGTAGCGCTAAGTAAAACTGCAAGCGTCCTTTTTAAAAACATTTCTTTCTCTCCTTTTTTCAATTTACTTTATGTATCAGTAATTAGATTTTAGCAAATTTTGCAAAGCTTTAATTTCTTTTACAGAAAATAAATAAGCACATTAAAACAAAGTTTTACTGTGCTTATTGTGCATAATTAACAAAATTGTTTTCTATCCAAAAAATCAGTCAAAATCAGTAATAAGCTGCATATCAGCCGAAAACACAGATTTAACGGAAATAAGTATTTTCTTGTTCTATACGCAAGAAATATCGTTGCATTTAACACGGCACAGCAACAATAAATACAGAACTGATTTAATTATATATGACAGCGTTCACTAAGTCAACACATTTCAAATATTTGTTCCGAATATTATTTATGTAATTAACAAATTTGTATAGCATTTTAACTATAATAATCGTCAATGATATTTTTTGTGGTGACAAATCTATACTTTTTTGTTTATTTCTGTATCTGAAAAATGACAAAAAATTTACAATAAATCTACATAAAAAACAAAATTGTATTTTGTTTAAATATACAAAGATAAATATATACCTATACTTTTGTGCGTATTTGCCTTGACTTTTATCGTAAAACGATGTATTATCTTGCTTAAGGGTGATTAGTAATCACAAAGAAAGGTTACTTTTATTTTATGTTACTGTTCAGAATTAATACTTATTCTAACAATGCTAATATTACCTACGGTATTGATGTAATTGACAAAGAGCGAACTGTCAGGCAATATGCCAATCTGTCCGATAATGCGGAGGAGATAAATAAACTTGTTATTCTTTGCAATTCTCTTGATATTGAGGAATGTCACATTGACGATATAGTAGAAGATTTTTTAACTGATTTCAAAACATATTAATATAGCTATTTTCTTGCAGATGTGCTATACTTATATCATAACTTATTAGGGTGATATTAGTGATATGCAATTTATGTCCAAGAAAATGCAATGCACAAAGAAGTGAATCAAGCGGCGGCGGCTTTTGCCGAATGGGAACAAATCCCGTAATAGCGAGAGTTGCACCTCATTTTGGCGAAGAGCCTTGCATCAGCGGAGCAAACGGCAGCGGTACAATTTTTTTCAGCGGTTGTACTCTCGGTTGTGTTTATTGCCAAAATTACGAAATTTCTTCTTTACACAGAGGCAGAGAAATTACACCGCAGGAGCTTGCCGACTGTTATAAACAACTTGAAGAGCAGAATGTTCATAACATTAATCTTGTTACAGCAGATCATTTTGCGCCTGCAGTTGTAAAAAGTTTTGAAATTTACAAACCGAAAATTCCGATTGTGTATAATTGCAGTGGTTATACAAGTCCTAAAATCTTAAATATGCTTGACGGAATAGTTGACATCTATCTTCCTGATTTCAAATACAGCAATAATGAGCTTGCACTTAAGTATTCACTCGCACCAAACTATGTAGAAACTGCAACCGTAGCAATTAAAGAAATGCTGTTTCAGGTTGGGTTTCCACAGTTTGATGACCGACAGATGATGCAGAAAGGCATAATAGTAAGACATCTTATTCTTCCGTCACACACAAAGAACAGTATGGAAGTTCTTGATATTCTCAAGAAAAACTATGGCAATCAGATTCTTGTCAGCCTTATGGGGCAGTATATCCCCATGGGCAATGCTAATAAATATGAAAAGATTAACCGTAAAATTACAAGGCGGGAATATCAGAAAGTAAAAGATTACTATATGATGCTCGGCTTTGACGGATTTACACAAGAACTTGACTCTGCCGACCGTAAATATGTTCCCGACTGGGATTTTTAATATTGTGTAAGAATCAAATTTATTGATTAATATCGACATTCATAATATAAATCAAATTTTTAAGCGACAGTTAGTTTATGCTGTCGCTTGTTTTTATTCGGTTAATTTTTGTTGCCATTCAATTTTATGCGTGTTATAATTTAAAAAATTACAGAGTATCAGGGAGTTATTATGGACACATTACTTACCCTTGGTTTAAACCTTGTTTCTTTAAGCCTAACGATTATAAGTACCGTTGTATTTATACAAAATTCATACAGTCAAAAGATGTCACGATATTTTACCGCCTGTCAGATTTTAATTATAAACTGGATAGTATGCCATATTTTTGACATTTTCACCACAAACCTTTCGGTAAAAATAATTCTCAGCAATATCGGCTACTTCTCTGTATGCACTATAGGAACTGTGTTTTTGATTTTTGCTTTGCATTACACAAAAGCCGCTACAGTAAAAAGTAAAATTTTTAAATCAGCCGTATTTCTTCCGTCAACAATTCTCTTTTTACTAAAAATCACAGATCCTATTTTTCATTTATTTTTTAAAAGTTATCAGAGCAACGAAGTAATCGGCGGAAACGGATTTTACATAACGGTTGCATATAATTACTTGTTGCTGATAATATCCGTTTGTTTAATGGTAGGAAAAAATATTAAATCTTTTAAAGAGAATTTCCCGCAGATACTTTTGATTTCGCTTTCGGCAATAATTCCCATTACTTTCAACTTAATTTCTTTGCTTGATGTTTTTTCAATAAGATATGATTTTACTCCTGTATCTTTTTCAATAACTTCTTTACTGATATTTTTAGCTGTTTATAAATACGAATTTATTACCATTCCCCCGCTTACCGTAAAATATCTTATGAGCTCAATAAACGAAGGAATAATTGTTACAAATCAAAAACATAAAATTACCTATATTAATGACGCAGTAAAAAAAGCCTTTAATTTTGATGACAGTATTTTACATAAAGATTGTATTACAGCATTTATGCGTATTGCGAAAATCACAAACAGCGATATTTCAAAATTCAGCGATTTACTGAATAAAAACTCAGGTTCATTAGATGTTTCCGTTTCGGAAAACAAATACTTTGAAATCAGCAAAATGCCCGTTTGCAACGAAAAAAGAACCGTATCCGAAATATTTGTTTTTTATGATGTAAGTACATATTATATGCTGAATAAAAAACTGTCAGAAAAAAATCAAGAACTTACAAAAGCAAATACACAGCTTGCTAAGATGAATGTAATAGAAAAGCGACTTGCCGTTGAAAAAGAACAGACAAGGATTGCACAGGAACTTCACGATTCTGTCGGTCACGGTCTTGTTTCAATTATGACATTGCTAAAGCTGTCGCTGATTGACAAAAACAATTCTAATGAAAATACAAAAAAGGCTTTGCAAGCCTCCGAATTATTACTTAATGATGTAAGAAAATGTGTTGTCGGCATTAAAACAGATACAAAATCAAGCATTTCTGCCAGAATACAAGATTTTATATGTAATTACAATTCAGGAAACAGCTGTATTAATTTCACTGAAATGGGCGAAGAAAAATCATATCACGGTTTTGCATCCGACACAATTTTCAGCGTTGTTCGTGAGGCTGTCACCAATTCAATCAGACACGGAAATGCAAACAAAATTGAAGTTATACTTAAATTTTCAGAGAATTGTATCAGACTTTATATAATTGACGACGGTACAGGCTGTGATAAAATTGTTCCTGATTTCGGACTTAAAGGAATGAAAGAAAAGATTAATTCTATCGGCGGAAATATTGAGTTTTCTTCATTACCCGGTAACGGATTTTCCGTAAAAGCATATATTCCCGTGGAGGTGATAAATTATGATTAATGTTATAATTGCAGACGATGATGATATTTTCAGAAACGGTTTAAAGATAATTATTGAACAGGACAAAGATATAAAAGTATGCGGCCTTGCGAGTAACGGAAATTCGGCATATGATTTATGCAAAACAGAAAATCCCGACATTGTACTTATGGATATGCAAATGCCGTATTGCGACGGCTCAAGTGCTACTTATAAAATAAAGCAGGACTTTCCGAATATTAAAGTGCTTGTACTAACCACATTTGACGATAAAGCCACAGTAAGCAAAGCATTGACAAGCGGAGCAGACGGATATGTGCTCAAAGATGTAGACGAAACAAAAATAGTTAATGCTATAAAAAGCACAATGCTCGATATAAATGTTTTTGGAAAAACTGTTTTTGACAGCATGAAAGAAAAACTTGTTAAAAATAATACTCACACAGTAAAACTTACAAACAGAGAAACCGAATTGCTTGTCAATGTGGCAAAAGGACTTAGCAACAAAGAAATTGCTAAAACTATGTTTTTATCGGATGGAACAGTGAGGAATAATATTTCTGCACTTCTTTTAAAACTTAATTTAAAAGACAGAACTCAACTTGCTGTTTATGCAGTAAAAAATGATTATATTTAAAAAGCTTAACGGCTCATTTTAAATTTATTGAAATGGGCCGTTTTATCTTAAAAACAGTGACAAATGTCATCTATCATTATATTCTTTTATATGCTATATTAATGGCATATAAAAGAAGTGTAGGTGATGTTATGAAAAAGCAAAATAAAAAATTACTGTTAGGTCTTGCTGCCATTATGTTGGTATCCTGTTGCATATTTATTTTTATCACTCAAGGTTTTTCGGGTACTCACAGATGGGGCGGTTTTCAGTACGAAAACGACAAATATTATAATAACAATACCGCTACCATAACAAAAGCATACTATCCTAAAAAACAAATGGTTATTCCCTCTACAATCTGTTTTTATAAAGTTCGGGCTTTGGGCGGTTATGTTTCAAGTCGCTCACTATGGGGTGTTGACAGAACCGGAATGTTTGAAAATGATAAAGTTGTCGAAGAAGTTATAATATCAGAGGGTATTGAATCAATCGTTGACGGATGTTTTCATAATGCAATTGCCTTAAAAAGTTTGGAATTTCCAAGCACAATAAAAGATATATCCGTTACTGATTGCAAAAATCTGACAAGTGTAAAATTTTCAGAAAATACAGTTGAAATAGAAGATTTATCATTTCAGGATTGCTC
>OGYE01001832.1_pt1 | contig 13553 bp, 21 predicted proteins | sample 1576471 | NCBI WGS metagenome assembly OGYE01 (sample SAMEA3541532, study PRJEB24748) | human gut metagenome | biome: human gut; feature: human-associated habitat; material: faeces | place: China | collected 2012
TCCCAAAAACCAATTTTCATAAGTAACGTTTCCTTTCCTGTACCAAGGGCATTTCCAAGACCGCCGCACACCACAGCAGTCTGCGCGTTTTTGCCCTTTTTGGCGGGGGTTCGGCGCACTGCGCGCCTTTGTTGCCCTATGTATACCGAAAAGTGGTGTACTGAATGTTAATATATTATTAATATTTTATGAACGAGTGCCTATTCGGCCTGTTTTATTTAACAAAGTGCATTTTCGTCATTCGTTATTACAGTTTGGATAGGATACAACAGCGTCCTCAGGTCTGCACGCCCTCGAACTGGCTATTGTAGAGTTTGGCGTAGAAGCCGCCCTGCGCCAGCAGCTGGTCGTGGTTGCCCTGCTCCACGATGTGGCCGTCCTTCATCACAAGGATAACGTCTGCCTCCCGGATGGTGGAAAGGCGGTGCGCCACGATAAAGCTGGTACGCCCCTGCATCATGCGGGCAAAGGCCTTCTGGATGCGCACCTCAGTGCGGGTATCAATGGAGGATGTGGCTTCGTCCAAGATCAACATGGGCGGCAGGCAGAGCATCACGCGGGCGATGCAGAGCAGCTGCTTTTGTCCCTGACTGATATTGCCGCCGTCCTCTGCAATGACAGTGTCGTAGCCATCGGGCAGGCGGCGGATAAAGCTGTGGGCGTGGGCAGCCTTGGCGGCGGCAATCACCTCGTCCATGGTGGCGTCCGGCTTGCCGTAGGCAATGTTCTCCCGCACCGTGCCGGCACGCAGCCAGGTGTCCTGCAGCACCATGCCGTAGCTGCCGCGCAGGGAAGCGCGGGTCACATCCCGGATATCGGTGCCGGACACCCTGATGCTGCCGCTGTTCACATCATAGAACCGCATAAGCAGATTGATGAGGGTGGTCCCTTGCAAAATAGAGGCTTGCATCTTCCTCGCCGTCAAAGCGCATTTCTGGATTAGCGGCAAGGGTGGAAGCGATGCCGGAGCGTTCCAGCACCCTTCTGTCCGTTGGATCAAAGGCGGTATGTTTATTTTTCATGATGCTTCTCCTTTCTTGTTATGCCTGTGTTTTGTTAATCTGGTGGTACAGCTCAATTGGCGCAATGTTGGAAGTGTCCTTTGCACCAATAAAGCGGGCATTTAATTCCAGTGTATTTGCCTCATCCGCCGCTGTTTTAAAGCAGCCCAGACCGGCACCATTGATTACCAGATAAACAGGATCGCCATATTTTGGTGTCACGCCCTCTGCAAGGCGCACCCAGATGCGGCCGTATCTGAGGACACCAACGGTGGATTTTGGCTGGATGAGCAGCTCTCCATCCATGTTCATCTCACGGTTGACGTCGTTGATGACGATACCCTCAAATTTTTCGAGAGTTGCACCGGTGGCAGGCAGCTTTACCTCTACGCCGGCCTTTTCCCCCTGCACCACGCCCATGCCTGGCTTTAAGCTCAGATCGCTCTGTGCATTCATTCGGCTGTCCACACCATGATCGCTCAGGTCATAAAAGCTGCCGGCAGAAGCGGCAGACATTCCCTGTTTGTAGTTTGTCCACATGCTCATTATCGGTTTCCTCCTTTATTCTCCTTGCCATCCATTCGGGCAATCATCTTCATGCGGCGTGCAGCTGCACTGTCCGCTTCTGGCTGCTTGTGAGCTGGTCGGTCAGAGCTGTCGCCGCGCATCTGCTGACGCTGATACTCCACATCCTTGCGCTTGCCGATGCTCTCCTTGGTGATATCAAACATCGCATCAATGTATGCTTTGTCCTTGCCGTCCAGACGGATATTCGGATTTACCTTTTTGATGATCGCTTTCTTTGCGTCCATCGGTTTCATCGTTTCGATGCCGTCCATGTTGAGCTTGTCACCCAGTCGGATCAGCTCAATTCTCTGTCTAACGAGGCTTTCCACCGCGTCAAGTTTGACGCTGTCCATATTGACCGGCGGCTCCTTCTTTTCCTCCTGTGACGGCTGCTCTGCGCCATCCTCATCGGCATTGTTTTCTGTGGTTTTGTTCTCTTCGGACGCCTCATCAAAGTCGATCTTTGCCTGCAGCTGTGCGATAAAGTCCAGCAGTTTCTGGATGTCCTCATCCTGCTGGGCAATGACGCCGTTTGCTTCGTCCATCGTTTCACAGTCGCCGGAAGCGTCCCTGCGGTCACGGCGGTCTTTGACATCCTGCACAGGATCGGAAGCGGTACCCTCTCCTTCATCCTGATTTTCCTGCGGATTTTCTTCAGAACCTTCCTCATCGGCAACCATCTGGCTGCTCTGCTGCATTCTCTGCTCTTTGCGTTTTTTGTACTCCTCCACCACTCTTGCAATCTCCTCCGGTGTGAGCCCGTCTTTTCGTTTGGACATGGTGTTTCCTCCTTTTTGATTTTGTTGTGTATCTTTCCCGTCGATGTTCAGACGGGCGCTATCCCCTGCTCTGGCCTTTTCGACCAGTGCCAGGTGATTGACACGGATATTTCTCTGGATGGCATCATAAGGCTTACCATTCCATTCTCCTGGGGTTTCCTCCAGATCGAGGCTGTACCCGACCGAAAGTTCCCGCAGTCCATAGCTGAGCGAATGTGCGTCGTGGATGACAATTTGTGCCCGCACATTCTCCCCGTCCTGTATCCCCTCCGAGAGGATGGTGCCGATGTGCTCCTGCTGGACATTTTCGGTGTCGATCATCCCTGCCTCATGGGTCAGGATGACCGGCTTGCCCTTGTAGCTTGCAAGGCTTTCGGGTGCAAATACCTCCTCAGGGAGGCGCAGCTCCCGACGGATGGTTCCATCTGGATTTTGATACTCAAAAATCCCCACCCTAGTCAGGATGGGATTATCCATTAAATATCCCTCCGGCGTAAAGTAGGTTTCGCTCAGAGGGATGCTGTCATAACGTTGTGCGATTGTTCTCACCTTCTCAATTTAATTTTTCTCCTGAAGCCATGGAAAGGAAACATTCAGGTTAAACACCGGCAGCGCCACACACCGGCAGCCGTAGTCCTCTCCAGGATGGCAGCGTCGGCCGGTTCTTGGGTCGGAGACCGGCGGGTCATCCCAGAAAAACTTTTTGCCATTGAGCTTTTTATGCTGCTGCCGCACCCTGCTGTCGTGAACCGAGGACCAGATGTATTCGCGCACACCGGCATCCGTCTGCTGCTGTCTGGTCAAACGGGACTGCAGCTTGCCGACCTGATCGCGGGCGATAAACTTCGCGCGGTTCTGGCTAACCTTACAGGTATGCTGAATGTGTTCTGCAATCTGCTTGACCGGTACCTGATTGGAAATATCCTCCCAGAGCACCTGCCGCAGCTGCTCGACAAGCTCCTGTGGGATGGAAGAAATCATCCCGAGGTTTTCCTGAAACCACTGTTCCAGCAGCTCCTGATAAAAAGCCTCATCATAATAACCGGACAGGATCTTTACTCCCAGCGTCCGCTCGACCGCCTGCTTCCATCCGCGGTTGACCACGTTGCGAACAAGCAGCGCTGCGGCTTTGACCTGCTCGGTGGTGTCGTCCTGTTCCTCCTCTTTTTTGAGATCCTCCATCATTTTGGAAAGATAGAGGTCGATCAGCTGCAAAATGCCGATTGCATCGTCGGTGTGTTGCCTGCCCTCCTGCTCCTGCTTAATTGTCCGAAGTATTTTTGGAAGCCAGCGCAGCACCACCTTGTCAAAGCGGCGGTACAAATTCGCAAACGTCTGTGAATATTGCCGCTCGGCCGAGATGGCATACTGCAAAACGTGCTTGGACTTCAGGTTGTCGTGACCGTAGAATTTGCGCCTGATCTGCTTTTGCAGGGTCAACCGGTAGGCAAGATCGTTCATATTCGCCCTCTTTTCTTTTTGTTGCTTTCGGAGTTTGGCTGAGCCAAACTCGGGTGTGCGGAACACAAAGCTATTTTCCCATCTTGCTTTAACCGCACACTCTTTTTTTGAGGCATGAAAAAAGGACGGCACAACACTGTGTCGTCCTTGCGGAAACATAATTCTGTTTAATGTCCAAACAAGCTGTTGGGGCCACACCATTTGGAAACGATGGAGGTTGGTTTGCCTTCGCGTAGGCAGCGTTCCAACTCTTCCGTATAAATCTGTGCTGCACATTTGTCTCCTACGCGGTCAAAATCCGCATAGTTAAAAGAGATAAATGGTTCCCCAAACCTTTTCCTATATTCGATTTTTAATTCCAATACGTTATGCTCCTTCATGTATGCTGAATCAACCGGTGCTACATACACTTTTTATTCCTCCTCCCATGGAATAAAAAAAGGTAGCACAACACTACCTTTGGCAACTCTTTATTCTTTTAGCTTCTCGGCAATCCTTTCAGCCACGCCTCACGATATTGGTTGACGCTCATGTCGTTCGCACCGCCTTCATAATCAGGGTCATCTCTTTGCACTCCATCGTTCCACCACGAACAAATAGGGCACAGTTCGTAATCCCCATCTTCCTCGAAAAAGTGTTGTCCACATACAGGGCACGGATATTTTCCTTTCGACACATTACTCATTTTAGGATTCCTCATCGCTTTCTGCGCTGTCATCGTAGTACAGTTCTTCGCCAACAGCTGTCACTATATCTGCAGCGATGTTACCCCGTTCGGAAATCTCCTCGTCCCCAGCAGAGCAAACCTCTTCGATTTCAATATCTGCGATTTGGTCATACAATTCAGCGAACTCATCATCAGTCATTTTTTTGATATCTTCCTCATCAACACCCGTTTCCTCTTTGATAAATTCAAGCTGAGACGGATTTAAAACATTCAGGGCCTTGATTGCGTCGCTCATCGATTTTTCCTCCTCCACATGACAGTAACAACTTTGCCAGTATCCGTATCAAGCACCATACGGCTTCCATTATGGTCGTAACATCTCGTGTTCGGGGTATGTCCTTGACTTACTGTTCCCTGGGACATCATTTTTTCAATTCTGCCTGGGGAAATTTTTCTCCCACCCACTCGATCAAAAGCATGGGACGAAAAAGACTTAATTTCTACTCCATCATGAGTTTTTGTTCCTACAAAGCGTTCAGAAATTTTTCTTTTCTCTGCATCTGTAAGACCGTTACTACTTTTTGGGGGAGTTCCAGGACCAGAACTTGCTCCGCCAGTAAATTTTCCGTTTTTATCGCGAGGATGGTCGGACTCCTTAAACGAATCCATGCGATCAGAATTTCCTTGTCCTTTTATTATACTACTTTCGACTGGTGTTTGTGTATTAAAATTTTGTAAATTCTCTTCTTCGCCCAGCCCTTCCAGCAGCGCTGCCCAGCCGTCGTCCTGCTCGTCCTCTGGCTGGTTGTCCAGAATATCCTCGATGTTGAGCGTACCATCACGGGCAAGCGCCTGTCGCACCTCATCCGGCTGCAGCACCTGCATATCAATGTACAGCTGGGCAGTCTGGGCGGTTGCCTGTGCACGCTGGGCTTTACTGAGTTCCACCGTCGCCTGTTCTGCCTCACTCAAACTCCAAAGCGGCTTAAAGGTCGGTTTGATGGTCTGAGGCTCTGCAATACTTCCATCATATACTCCGGCCTGCACCACTGCTTTGAGAAGGGTACGGATATTTTTCTTGAGCATCCGCTTCTGGATTCCCTCGACAAAGTTATAATAGTTTTCCAGATCGCTTTCGCCAGTGGCATTTTCCCCTGAGGGAGAACGCCCAAAAAGAATGGTCTGCGGGATGCAGGTCACTGCGGAAAGCAGGCTGTAGGTGCTTTCCAAAATTTCACTTGCACCGGAAAGCTGGAAGGTCTGGAAGCTGTAGTCCTCTCCATCCATATCGATTGCCACCGAGTTCATCATCCCTCGGGAAGCATCCAGCACCAGCAAACGTTTGAGTGTTTTGTCGTCTCCATCTGGTCCCGCCAGTGTACTTTGTAATCCCCGCTGCTTATAAACAGGCTGAACACTCTTGTCAATCATATTCGCTGCGCTTTGATGGGTGTGCAGCGCAATGGACAGGTCCCGTCTGATGCGCACATACTCCGGCAGTCCCCAGTAAAAATACTGCTGTGGTGCGGCATATTCCGGCAAGGAACCGTTTTTAAAAACAAGGCACCTGCTGCGGTGTACCCGAAAGAAACCGCCGTAGGTGCTGGAAATGTCAAAATATTCTGCTTTTCCGGTCAGGTAACAATTGGGGTCTGGCTGAACAATGGCACGCTCATAGACACGAAGCTCTTCCACCGAACGGATGTCCTGCCAGTTGACCGGCTCTTCCAAACCCCTGCCGTCGTCGAGCAGCATCACTATCACAGCACCGCCAAACAGCCTTGCCCAACGGATAGCAGTGGTCGCCTTTTCTTCCCAGTCCAGCCGGTCGAGAGCATCATCTAAAAAATCAGCAAGCGTCTGATCGCTGATGTTATACTCTATTCCATGTTTCAGAGCTTCCTCTGCTGGTCGGTCGATGATTTTACTGAACAATCCATTATACTGATATTTTTCAGCAAGATCATAGTCTGGGATCAGCATACCACTGTCATAAATACTGCTCTCCATGCTATACCTGTGCAGCACATCCGGAAAACCGTCGAATCGGTACAAAGCCACTCCTCCTCTGTTTTTTTCATTCTGCCGTCTCCTCAAATCAGACCTTCCATGCTGAAAGAGGAGCTATTGTAGTAGGTGTTTGCCTGTGACTGTGCATCCACCTGGTCATCATTGCTGCCATTTGGGAAAAGCGCGTGTTCTTCCACAAAATCATGTACCCATGGGGCAATGGATGGGTCAGGTAAAAAGACGTTGCCTGCTTCGACCACCGCTGTCACAGCGTTGGCACGCACAATCTTTCCGCCCTCCGGTTCGACCGGAACCAACCCCGGCAGCTCTTTGCGCAATACATCGATGACCGCCGTTCCATTTGCTTTGTCTTCGATGAGCTTTCGTACTGCCTGCGGCCATTTTGCCGACAGGGAACGCACTGCCCGAATTGTCTCGGTAAAGCTCATGCGGCCGCGCACCTGATCCAGCAGGTAGCGGCTGCTTCCCTTTCGTGCCCACACCTGACCGACCACGTAGTCGGAGGACTGCGCATCCTTGAAGGTACAATCCCAGGACTGGATATAATCATAAAGCCCACTTGGCAGGACTTTGTAGTAATTCCACCACTCACGCTTGAAGGTACCACCTTCACCAGGGGTCGGATGCTGCTGGTACAGTGCCGCCCAGTCTCTGCTTCCGACCGTTGCTTTCATCTTGCTAAGGGCTGATTCGTCATATTTCCACTTCCAGAGGGCTTCACCCTCCCTGCGGATATCATAGGGCTTGATTGGCTCCTCACAGATGGCGGGCAGCTCCAGAATGGTCCACTGGTCCGCGCCGTCTTCCGATGCTTTGAGCAGTTTCCCTGCCAGATCGTCCTCGTGCCAGCGCGTCAGGGTCAATAAAATACACCCATCTTTTTCAAGACGGGTGTACAGGGTGGAGGTGTACCAGTTATAAACTTTCTCTCGGTAGGTAGCACTGTCAGCTTCCTCACGGTTTTTGACCGGGTCGTCGATGATGATGTACTCGCCGCCCATACCGGTAATACCGCCGCCGACACCGGCTGAACGGTAAACGCCGCGATGATTGACGATCTCAAAAATATCACTGTTTCGAAGATAACTTCCTCGGGCAGTGCTGCGGATATTCTTTCCAAAAAGTCTGCTGTTGGGAAAGAGCTGTTCATACTCCGGACTGTCGATCAGCCGCTGTACATCGCGGTTCATACGGCTGGCAAGGTCGGAAGCATAGGAACAGGAGATAATCGAAGTGTCCGGCTTGTTTCCAAGCAGAAACGCAGGGAACTTTCGGGACACAAGTTCGCTCTTTCCGTGCCGCGGCGGCATAAACACCATCAGACGGCGGATCTCCTTTTGTGCCAGCCGGTCGAGGTATTCGCACAAAAGCTGGTGATGCCAGTTCATCTGATAGTTTCGGTCAACATACAGCACAAAGTCGCTCATGTGCCGGCGGGCAAGCTCCCTCCTTGCTTCCTGTATGAGAACCTGCCTGAGTTCCTCCGTTATCATGATGTCTCTCCCTTCACCAGCTTCCTCAGCTCCTCGTCGTCAAACTCCTGTAAAATCCGCTCATGGGTGTTGTCCTCCTTCGGGGACTGTGCCTTCTGTGCACGCAGGATGCGCAGCTCGCTGAGATACTGCCGCTTTTCCTTCTGTACTTTGGTCAGTTCCGCCTGCAGCTTTTGGATGACGTCGAACACATCTCTTGTTCGGGTGGTCGTTTCCACCTGTTTTGCGCGGCTGCCCTTAACGCCTTCGCTTTCCACTGTCCGGCGAATTACACCATCCAACGACAGACCGTTCTTCTGATCCTGATACTTCTGGATAGATTCGAGCAGCTGTCTCTCTCTGCTGGTGAGCAGGATAATTTCATCGATGATAAGTGTCTCCTCGTCGCTAAAATCAATCTGCTGCAACCGCTGCATTTCCTCCCTTGGAATCATGTCCATTGTGGGGTTAGCATACAGTCCATGAACGTAGCGGTTTTGATTTCCCTTTGGTGCACCGCGGCTCCGTTTGACTGGTGGTTCATTGGTAACGTTACTATTCCTATCGCTCTCTTTTGGTAACGTTACCATTCTGTTTGGTAATGAGAGCTTCTCCTCCCATTTGTCCTGATTTTTCCATTTACGTACCAGTGTTTCGGATACGCCTAATTCTTCTGCAATGTCCTTTAATAAACGCTTTGCGCCGGATTCTCTCCACAGCTCAAACGCTTTGTCTCGATTGGGGCTTCTCCCCCTTGCCACATCTCACCACCTCTCTGTCATTTTGATTTGAACCTGTATTTCTATTTTTCAGTTTTGATTTGTTCTGCGTGTAAAGAAATAAAAGAACGGTGTGTCTCCTAACGCAAGCAACAGCTTAATCACATACTGTCCCAGAACCATTGCTGGAAGGTTATCTACCACACCATAAAAAGCAATCGTGATAAAGATCAGTGTATCTACTAGCTGACTGGTCATGGTGCTCAGATTGTTTCGAAGCCACTTCTTTTTTCCATTGCAGCTTTCCTTGAGCTTATGAAACAGGAACACGTCCAGAAACTGACTGACACTGAATGCTCCCAAAGATGCCAGCGTCATGCGCAGCCCCTGATTTAATACGACCGTTAGGGACTGCTGGAGAGACTTACTTGCTTCCTGCGGCGGAATTGCTAAAGATAGATACCCCAGAGCCAGAAAGATCAGCTGAACGATGATGCCGATTTTGACGCAATCGTTTGCCTCCTGCTTGCCCCAGATTTCTCCGATAATGTCGGTGGAGAGGAAGGTCAGCGGGTAGGTGATAATTGCTCCTGCTACGGTAAATCCCAGAACAGTGATGATTTTCCCTCCAAACAAATTGGACATCACCAGCCCGATCATGAAGATGCTGTTTAATAAAATCAGATTAAAGGTTGTTTTCTGCATTACTTTACTCCGTCCATATATTTTTGAAACTTGACCCATTCCCCCATGTTATAGGAGGCGAGTTTACCAAGGTCCACTTTCTTTCCCTTCTTATCCAGTACCCTTGTTTCGATGTGGTCCTTGTTAAAATAGTGAAGTTGTTGTCCTCTGGTAGCTCCAATCGTCCAGGAAGCACTGTCCACCGAGTAAAATTCGTAATCGTTTAGTGATTTGGTCTTAGTAAATCCCAGCCCATGCACCTTTACTCCGCGGACTGCCGCATAATGGACCAGCCGGCGGATCAACTCGTATTCCTGCTTCTTAACATGGAACACCAGTCCACCGATGGCAACATAGCGATATTCCCGACACATCCTTTTCCAGTAGTCCACACCGCGTCCTTTGTGCCAGACGGGGATACACTGCCGACCTGCAGCTCGCTCCATCTTCCGCCGCCACTCTTCTACCTTGGCAAGTCCGAAGATATTGTCCACATCGATCTCGATAAAGTGTTTGACCTGGTACTTCACGATGAAAGCAATGTATCGGTCCACATATTCTTCCATCTGGGCAAGCGTTACTTTTTGGCCGTTCATATAGCTGAATGCGCCGCTGTCCAGCAGGAAATTGTCATTGCCCACTGACTGCATTGCCTTCAGACAGCTGCTCTCTCCGTTAAAGAAGGTCTCCAGTACATAGCGCGGCTTGTATTTCTGGAAGGAATAGTCCCTCATTTCTCGAGACATTCCCTGATTGGTTGCAGCAAGGAACACCCTCACGGTGTAAACTCCTTTCCGCAATGTGGACAGACGATGGTTTTGGGAGTTCTGTCCTTGACGATCTCAGTGTCCTGCAAAAAGTCCTCGTCCTTTACGTCCAGCTCATCCAACGCCATATCGGGAAAATCAAAGACGGTCATGTCAATATCCATGATGTCGGCCAGTTCATCTGTCAGTTTATCAGGGTCCCATGAGGAAAATTCCGCCACTTTGTTGTCTGCCAATCGGAAAGCTTTTACCTGCTGTTCGGACAGATCTTCCACGCAAATGCACGGTATCTGTGTCAATCCCAGTTCTTCCGCTGCCAGCTTTCTGGTGTGTCCGGCAATGATGATATTGTTCTGGTCGATAAGGATCGGTACCTTAAATCCAAACTGCCGGATAGATTCTGCAACCTTTCCCACTGCTTCCTCATTGTTGCGAGGGTTGTTGTCATACTCTAAAAGTTCCTCCGGCTTTCGGTATACAATTTTTAGTTCGTCCATGTCGTTTTCCCTCCTGACATAACAAAAGGACCGTATCAAAGCGATACAGTCCTTTTGTTTAATAATGATTTTGTTTTAAAATTCGTAGTGTGTCCAAAGACTCAGGATTTTGACCGCCTGCTCCTCTTCCAGTACCTGATAAACTAGGCGGTGCTGCACATTGATTCGTCTGGAATAAGCGGTTTTCAGATCTCCAACCAATTTTTCATACGGCGGTGGATTCTGGTAAGGATTTTCTTTCAAAATCTCGATCAGCGCCTTTGCCTTGGCATCCAGCTTTGCTGCTTTTAAATTAGGCAATTGTTTCAGCGCAGCCTTTGTGAAATAAATTTGATACATTACCAGTCCACCTCATCCAGTGGAACACAATCCTCCAATGACTCCTGCATTCCTTCCAAAATGGTGTCGCGGGTCGCTGGATGACTCATCAGATAAACCGTTTCCAAAAGACTGTTGTAATCTGCTTCACTTAAAACAACAGCATTTCCGTTTTTGGTGGTCACATTGATGACATCATTGTACTCCACAGCTTGATTTAAATACTCAAAAATATTTTTTCGAAAATTGGTTGCATTTGTATTTGTCACAGAAACCACCTCCTTGCATGTACATTATAGCGTACACAATGTATTTTTGTCAAGGAAGTGCCTTTTTATGCGTCAATTACAAACACGAAAAAAGCCGCACCTGTTACGGTACGGTTTTTTCTGAGCAATATACGTCTTTTGACAGTTTGGCAGCATAATCATTATAACACATCGTTTTCCCGTTGTGTTCCCAACTTTTTCCCATCCTTGGTATCACATTCCATATCATAAAAAATATCTGCTCCAAAGAGCATAATGGATAGTTCTTCCATGGCAAGGTCAATATCCCGAAAAACGGTGCTTTTGGAGATGCACTCTTCGTCCATAATCTGCTGATAATCTTTTCCTTCCAAAGAACGAGCTGTCAGCACACGGTATCTCCTTTGTTTTTCTTCACTGCCTTTTTCACATTGCAGTCGGTATAGATCCAGCATTGATTTGGTCTGCTGTACCAAAGTCTCGGTTCTCCCTGCAGAGATTGCCAGTCCTTCCAGATAAACATCCTGCCGGCTAGAAAGCTGCTGCGAGTATACACCACCTGGGTCGTTCTGGGATGATTCCAGAACCTTTCTTACATCGAAAACAGATTTTTCCGCATGATCTTTAAACTCCTGAAGATGTTCCAAGAGCAGCCTTGTATTGCGCAGGCGCCAGTCTCTTCTTTCTTCCCTCTCTTTCTTCTTTTGCTGTTTTAAGGTTTCCAAAGTCACCTGTGCTGCCTTCTTTGCCGCAAGTTCAACGATCTCTTTTTCTGTTAATCCCATAGTTCGCGCCTCCCCTTGTACAAAAGAAAATATTTTGATAAACTATCCTTGTCACAGGTCTTAGGGAGGGCGCGAGCTCTCTCTTTTTTTATGGCTTTTTATATGGCTTGCATTCTATAATTTCCATTGCCACAATCATATTATCGATCCTTCTGTCCATACACGGAAAAGCATAGTGTTGCGTGCTGTCCAGTTCCTCTGAACGCAAGTCAAAATGAAGGAACCTGCGCGTCGGATCGATCTTCATATTGCAGGTGTTTTCTACAAAGGCATCAACATCACGCGGCGTCAGTTGGTCCGGATAAAAGCAGAGGATATTTTTCCCATACTGATTGCCAATCACCTGAAAAGCGATGTGTCCTTTGTATGGTCCGCATTGCAGCGTTACCCGCACGGTTTGTTCCCAGTCCTGCAGGTTTGAGGTATTGTTATAAAACTTCAATTTGACTCCTCTTTTCCTTCAAAATCACAAACGTCTGTGAATTTACTTTTCTATAACATTTTTCTCAGCGTACTCCGCCAGATGTACCATGTATTCTCCCTGCGGGTCACCACCGGATTTCAGCCACTGTTCTACCTTTTGGCAGATGTAAAAATGGATAGCAAACGGCAGCTTGTCCGATACTGCGATAATCCGGTCGATGGGCGAGTTGTTTTGCATAAGATCACCACCAGTCATTACTGCACCGCCTTATTCTATCGGCAGAACCATAGTCCCCGTAAGAATCAAAAAAAGTGCCATACCAGCCAATCCTGCGAATATATATCCTGGATTTGATTCCTCTATTCCTCCCCCAATAAGTAAAATAGAAAGTAGAAACAGTAATATGATCACTATTATTATCCCCAACAACATAAATATCACTTTTCTTACTCCTTCGGATTAAAGTCGCTGCAGGGTACATCAGTTTGTCTATATTTCGCACACCCTTCAATCGGAGGCGCAGGGCGAGTGTTCCATTTTCTGATGGCATCTGCTTGACTTAATTGGTCATCGGATTTCCCCAAACATACTTGACACCATACACGACATAATCCCCAATTACTGATTACAATGTTTTCGCTACCGCAAAACGGACACGGCAGCACAATTCCCTTCTCTGTGCATTGTTTTTGCGCATCCTGATCTCCCAGCAGCGCACGGCGAATGAGTTCTTTATCGTTCATTATTCATCATCCTCCAGTGGTGTATTCCAACAATCGCGGCAAGTCGATTTTAGGCAACTGCAAGCATAACCTAATTTAGCGCAACAGAGGTTTGGCAATCCATGATTATCAATTTCTACTTTGGGAAACTTTTCTAAAATATCCGTTAGTCTTGTTTTCTGCGGATGTTCTTTACTCCATTTTTCTACATCAGCAACCAAGATTTTTAGATATGCTTCGTCTTGTATTCTCGAAAATGTACATCCATTTCCGTATCTAGGACATTTTTTACAGTCACCATCATAATATAGGCACATTCTGTTAAGTTCTATAATAAACTTTACAGCATCCATTACTTATCCTCCTCCAAATCCATCTTTGCACCACAATGGCAATAAGGGAAATCCTCTA
>OGYE01001834.1_pt1 | contig 13547 bp, 10 predicted proteins | sample 1576471 | NCBI WGS metagenome assembly OGYE01 (sample SAMEA3541532, study PRJEB24748) | human gut metagenome | biome: human gut; feature: human-associated habitat; material: faeces | place: China | collected 2012
TAAGGCCCGCCTCGAATGAGATCCGGTCTTTTTTTATGACCGGTGAAACCGGTCAAAATGGGTTTATCGCGGCCGTTCGAAAGATGCGGCAGGGAAACGGATAAAGCGTCGCGGGGGAGCTCGAGGGGGTAAGGCCCGCCTCGAATGAGATCCGGTCTTTTTTTATGACCGGTGAAACCGGTCAAAATGGGTTTATCGCGGCCGTTCGAAAGATGCGGCAGGGAAACGGATAAAGCGTCGCGGGGGAGCTCGAGGGGGTAAGGCCCGCCTCGAATGAGATCCGGTCTTTTTTTATGACCGGTGAAACCGGTCATAAAAAAAGGCCTCGACTTCCGTCGGGGCCAAGACATCCGCTCCGGCGGGGAGGAATCTCTCTGTCTGCCGTGAGCATACCACGCTGCGCCGCGCCGTGCAAGGCACAAATGTTTCCACCCGGCACATTTGCGGTTGCAAACGGCGTGAAAACATGGCATACTGTAAACAACTTTGCGCAGGGAGGTGCAGACCGTGAAACGCAGTGAGGAACGGGAACAGAACATCCGGCGGGTGATCCACACGGCGCAGACGCTGTTCATCGCGGACGGCATCGCCGCGACGCCCATCAGCCGCATCGCCGAGGCGGCCGGCCTGACGCCGACGTCGCTGTACCGCTATTTCCGCAACAAGGACGCGCTCGTGTTTGCCGCCTGGCGCGACGCATTGGCTACGTTTTTTACTGATTTTATGGAGCAGTACAAGCGAGAGTCCGCAGCGTGTACGACGGGGTATGAAAAGTTCGTCGTCTGCATGCACATTTACTTCCGCATTTATGATGACCAGCCGGAGTGGTACGACTACACGCGCGAGATGTTTTCGGCCTATTCCGAGAAGAACACCGGCAGCGACGTCAACAATGTGTTCTGGAAGTACTACGACAAGGAGATCCCCGTCCCGGCGCTCAAGGCCCTGCGCGAAGGCGTGGCCGACGGCTCGATCCGCCCGGATGTGAATATTTACGCGGTGTATCAGTGTCTGCTCAACGCTTATACCGGTACGACGATCTATGAGAACCTGTCCTTCGGCGTTTCTCCGGTCGATGTCGTCCAGTTTACCGGCGAGCTGCTCGTGAGCTATATCAAGAATGAACCAGACGCCTCCGTACTGGCAGGAAAACGTGAAAAGGCGTCAGATATGTAACAAATGATACGGTGCGGACGTGTCAATTTGATAAGATGTGAGAAGAAGCAGCAAGTTTCTTTTTTTGCGCATATATGTTAGTGGCGCTAACATATCATTCCAAAACGGCGGAGGTGTGCAGCACGGATAAAAACAAACGTTCCTATGACTTTACGGTGTGCCTGCCGTTCTGGGATTCGCTGACGGGCTCTCAGCAGCAGATGCTGCGCCTGAATACGATAGTCCGCTCGTACCGCGCGGGGGACGACGTGATCTTTTCCATGCCGGAAAAAAACGGCCTGTTTCTCGTGCTCTCCGGCGGAGTGCGTGTGTTTATTGCGACGGACACCGGCCGCGAGATCACGCTCATGTCGATCGTCAGCGGCGGCTGCTGCATGCTCAATACGCTCGACAGTGCAGCGCCGGGTGACACGGTCCCCATCCTGCAGGCGACCAGCGACGCCGTGTTTGCCTACATCAACATTGTGGCCCTGCGCCCGCTGTGCGCGGAATCGCCGGTCGTGCAGCAGTTTTTGCAGTGCACGCAGGCGCGCAATGTCCAGACGGTGCTCAATAACATAGAGTATTATTTTTTCCATCCTCTGCGCAGCTGCATCGCCCGCGTCGTGCTCGAAAAGGCCGATGCCCACCCCGAGGATGGCTTTGCGCGCATCACCCATGAGGAGATCTCCCACCACCTCGGCACCACGCGCGAGGTCATCAGCAGGGAGCTGGAGGGGATGCGTCAGATGGGCCTTCTGCGCACCGGCCGCGGCAAGATCTATGTGCTCGACCGCCCTGCGCTGGAGGGCATGGCCAACTTGTAGGGCACACTTGACGACCATATATGTCCAAACTGGAAGCTGTCAAAAAGCGAATTTCGCTTTTTGGCAGCTTTCTTTTGTGCTATTTGACGCATTTTGATTGGACGTTCGGCGAAAAACGGTCAAAATACACAATCGCAAATCGTCAGTTTAGTGACATTCAACGAAACCAAATGGTTATGTTTAATTATCGCCATTTGCGTAACAAATGGTGCAGTAAAGACGGCGAAATACGCTATATTGATAATTGTCAAACGAAGCTGCTTCTTTTTTTGGAGGCAAGTGTTAGTGACCATAACAGAAGAAACTCGTGCAGCGGACTGCACAAAAAATACGGAAAACACATCATGAATGGGAGGTACACAGAATGTATTACAGCAGCGGTAACTACGAGGCGTTTGCAACACCGAAAAAACCCGAAGGCATCGACAACAAGTCGGCATATGTCGTCGGCACCGGCCTGGCCGGTCTGGCGGCGGCTTGCTTCCTGATCCGCGATGCACAGATGCCCGGCGAGCACATCACGCTCTTTGAGCACCTGCCGGTGGCCGGCGGCTCCTGCGACGGCATCTACGACGCGACCAAGGGCTTCATCATGCGCGGCGGCCGTGAGATGGATAACCACTTCGAGTGCATGTGGGATCTGTTCAAGTCCATCCCGTCGATCGTGAACCCGGGCGAGACGGTCTTCTCCGAGTACTACTACCTCAACAAGGAAGACCCGAACTTCTCCCTGTGCCGTGTCACCGAGAAGCAGGGCCAGGACGCCCACACCGACCGTAAGTACGGCCTGACGCCCGGCGCCGCCACCCAGCTGCTGAAGCTGTTCATGGCGACCAACAAGTCCCTCGAGGACAAGAAGATCGATGACGTGTTCGACGATGAGTTCTACGCCACGAACTTCTGGACCTACTGGCAGACCATGTTCGCGTTCGAGAAGTGGCACAGCGCCCTCGAGATGAAGCTCTACCTGCAGCGCTACATCCACCACATCGACGGCCTGCCGGATCTGAGCGCGCTGCGTTTCACCCGCTACAACCAGTATGAGTCCATGATCCTCCCGATGTGCAAATACATCACCGACCACGGCGGAAAGGTCCTCTTCGACACCACGGTCACGAACATCGTCTGCGACTGCACCGAGGATAAGAAGGTCGCCAAGAAGATCGAGTACACCCAGGGCGGCGTGGAAAAGGTCATCGAGCTGACCGAGAACGATCTCGTCATCTGCACGAATGGCTGCCAGGGCGATGCGTCCGCTTACGGCGATCAGACGCACGCTCCGGTCATCAAGGTCAAGAACGGCGAAGGCCCGTCCATCGAGATGTGGAAGAAGCTCGCCGCGCAGGATCCGGCGTTCGGCCATCCCGAGAAGTTCTTCAAGGACATCAAGGAGACCAGCTGGGAGTCCTGGACCGTCGACACGGCCAACAAGCAGATCCTCGACGCCATCCAGAAGATCTGCAAGCGCGACCCGCTGTCCGGCAAGGTCGTTACCGGCGGCATCGTCACCTGCCGCGATTCGAGCTGGCTCGTCAGCTGGACCATCAACCGTCAGGGCCAGTTCCAGGAGCAGCCGAAGGATCACTGCCTGATCTGGGTCTACGGCCTCAACTGCTGGGACGACAAGGGCGACTTCATCAAGAAGAACATGTGCGACTGCACCGGCATCGAGCTGGCGGCAGAGTGGCTGTACCACATCGGCATCCCCGAGGATCAGATCATGGATCTGGCCACGAACGAATGCAACACCACGCCGTGCATGATGCCTTACGTCACCACGTTCTTTGAGCCCAGAGCCGAAGGCGACCGCCCGAAGGTCGTGCCCGATGGTTCCGTCAACCTCGCGTTCGTCGGCCAGTTCGCCGATACCCCGCGCGACACCGTGTTCACCACCGAGTACTCCATCCGTACCGCGATGGAAGCGGTCTACACGCTCTGCAATGTCGACCGCGGCGTGCCGGAAGTCTGGGGCAGCGTGTATGATATCCGCGACCTGCTCTACGCCACCAGCAAGCTGCTCGACGGCAAGAAGCCGCTGGAGTTCCTGCTCCCGTCGGTTCTGCCGCTGCTCGACCTCGTCAAGGAGCCGCTGGTCAACAACGTCGTGGTGGATCTGCTCAAGAAGTATAACATCGTCTGACGTACCATCCCGTTAGATGTCGCATCCCCCCTTTGCCCCGGCAGCAAAAGCTGCCGGGGCATTTTGCGTGGTGGGGGAGTTCGAGGGGGCAAGGCATGGCAGAAAAAATCCGGCGCCGCGAACAGCGGCGCCGGATCTTCAATATTCATTCTTCTACGACCGGGAACGTGACCCGGACCTCGAACCCCGCGCCCCAGTCGGACGCGGCGGTGAGCGTGAGGCCCAGATCCTTTGCGACCTCGCGCGCGAGATAGAGCCCCATGCCGGTGGCTTTGTTCTTCTCGTGGCCGGAGTCTCCGGTGAAGCCTTTTTCAAACACGTACGGCAGGTCGCACGCGCGTACGCCCGGGCCGTTGTCGCGGATGGACAGGACGGTCGCCGTGCCGCCGTTTTCCAGGGAAAAGGTCAGCACCGGCTTTTCGAGCGCATACTTCACGCTGTTGCTCACGACCTGCCCGAGCAGGAAGCACAGCCCGCGCCGGTCGGCAAAGACCGTCTCGTCCGTCGGCCGGATCTCGACCCGGAAGCCTTTTTCCTCCAGCAGCGGGCGGTAATCGTCGAGCACCTCGTCGATGCAGCCGCGCAGCGTCAGCCGCTCAAAGCGATAGTCGCGCCGCGCGCCGCGCAGACGGGCGTAGTAGAGCATCTGGTCGATGAACGCCTGCATCCGGTTGCGCACGTAGTCGAGCTTGAAGCCCACGGCCTCCGGCAGCGTGTCGCGCCGGTTGTCGAGCACGAGCGTCAGCAGCGCCAGCGGCGTTTTCACCTCATGCGCCCAGAGCTCCACGTAGTTTTCGTAGTCGTCCATCTGCGCCTGTAACTGCGCGATGGCCTGCTGCTGCGCGCGCAGCGTCTCGCCGAGCAGGTGCACGCTCTGCGCCTCGTTTGCCGAGAGCAGGCGGCACAGCGCCTGTTCGTGCGCGGCGTCCGGCGCGGTCAGAAAGGCCGTGAAGGCCCGCTCCCGCTTTTTCGAGCGCGCGCAGAGCACCGCGCACACGCCGGCGAACAGAAACACCGTCGCCAGCACGATCACGGCCGTCATGGCGGCGAAGGCCCGCGCGTCCACCAGCCAGAGCAGCAGCGCGGCGAGCGCGTCCACACCCAGCAGCAGACCCAGCCACGGCAGGTACTGCCGCAGGTAGCTTCCGTTACGCTTCATGCGCCACCTCCAGCCGGTAGCCGACGCCGCGCACGGACACGAGCTGCTGGCACATGCCGAGGGACGCCATCGTCTTTTTCAGCCGCGTGAGGTTGACCTGCAGCGCATTCTCGTCGATGAACTCCGTCGTGCCCCAAAGCGCGCGGTTCAGCTCGTCTTTCGTGGCGGTCTGCCCGCCGTGTGCCAGCAGCGTCTCGAGCAGCTTGCCCTGATTCGGCGGCAGGACGACGGACTGATTGTGAATGTAGAGCGTGTAGGTCTGCCGGTCGAGCAGAAAGTCCGCCCCCTCGAGCAGGTTCGGCCGCCCCTCGTAGCGCTTGAGGACGTTTCCGATGCGCGCGAGCAGCCGCTCCTTCCGATAGGGCTTGGTGAGGTATTCGTCCGCGCCGAGCTCGAGCGCGTGCACCTCGTCGCGCAGCTGGTCGCGCGAGGTCAGCACGAGCACGGGCAGGGCGCTGCGCCGCTTGAGATCGCGGCAGATTTGAAATCCGCTCACCTCCGGCAGGTTCAGATCCAGCAGCACCAGATCGGGGGCGAGTGCGAGCAACTGCCCGGTCACGTCCGCAAAGTCCGTGACCTCCGTGACGGCGTAGCCCGCCCGGCGCAGCATATCCGCCAGTTCCTCGCGCATGAGCGCCTCGTCCTCCACGACGGCGATGTGCTTCATCGCGCCGCCCCCTTTCCGTATGCGTTATTCTTCGCGTTCCGGCGCCATCAGCCCCAGCAGATACCGGCTGCTGGACCGCTTGACGGCCGCCATGTACAGCCATTCTACCACACACAGCAGCAAAATCATAGCACTGGCGGCGATCATCATTTCCGTCATGCCGCTCTGCGCGCTGCCGGAGAGAATGCCGGAAAAGAGCGCGCGCACGCCAAACAGGCTGCTGACTGCCGCCACGCCGACCGGCAGACCAAAATACCAGTTGATCTGCGCCTTTGCCGCGCGGCAGAGCGTGTCGTGCTCCGCACCGAGACGCACGAGCGTCCGGTAGCGGCGCGCGGCCTTCTGCTGGCCCATGAGAAACTGCACGCCGATGATGGTGTTGGCCACGACGAGGAAGATGATGGCGAGGTAGATGGTCAGGTAGCTCGCCGCGACGATGTAAAACAGCTCGCGGCCGAGATTTTGCAGGTAGCTCTCGTATTTCAGGCCGAGCGGATCGAGCAGCGCGTTCATGTCCGCGATGGCGTTCATGAGGCTCTTGCCCTCCGTCATGGACGGGGCAAGCACGCCGTCGAGGTAGACGTCATAGTCGCCCTGCGTGTAGTGGTCGAACACCGCGTCCGGCACGATGAGCGCAAACGACATCGTGATCGACCGGTCGGTCACGACGCTCACCGACTGCACCTGCCCACAGAGCGTGAACGGTGCGCCGTCGATCGTGATGGACGAGCCCTCTGCGATCAGGCGGTTGATCAGCGCCGTGCGGCTGGCCAGGGAGACCTCGCTGTCGCAGTAGACGGCGGCCTCGTTGTCCGCGAGCGTCAGCTCCGGCAGACCGGCGGTCGTCAGCAGGCGGTTGTAGCTGCTGAGCGCGATGAGGTACGGGTAGCCCACGGCCTCCAGCGTGTATTGCAGCTGCTGCTGCTCGTCGGAGACGGGCATGGCATCGATGGAGCGCTGCAAGGCGGGGAATTTCACGGTGTTTTGGTAGTCAGTGCTCGTGCGCACGCGGCCGATGCGCATCTCAAAGAGGTCGGAAAATGCGCTGTCGAGCCCGTGCGCCGTCAGCGTTTCGCGCACGGTGTCGGCGCTTTTGCTGTCAGTGGGGAAGGTGTAGTCGAGCGTGTGCGTCTCGGCGCGGGACGTGCGCGCGGTCGCTACGCCTGCACCGAAGCAGCACAGCGCCGCCAGAATCAGCAGCGAGCAGATCGCCAGCGCGCCGGAGCGGTGGATGACCGTCTCCTCGACCTGACGGAAGTTGAACACCCGCAGCCTGCCCGCGCGGTCTCCGCGCCGGGCCAGCCGGTCGATGATGACGCGCAGCCCGTAAAACAGCAGCAGCGTGCCCGCCACGCCGAGCGCGATCGTGCCCGCCATATAGCGCAGGCCGCTCCACGCATACCCGAGGATGGCAAACGTGTACGCTCCGGCGAGCAGCGCCGTGCCCAGCACGAGCGCCGCAGCGTAGACAGCGGCGGGGCGCTGCTTTTTCGTGCCCTCGGGTGTCTCCGTGAGCAGCGCGCCGATCTCCTCGCGCACGATCTTCCCGCTGAGGATGAGCGAGGCCAGCAGCTTGATCGCAAGAAAGCCCACGGCCGTCCACCCGATGGCGGACAGGGAGAGCGTGAATTGGTGCCCCACGATGCCGAGGCCGACGAGCCGCGCCGTGACGAGGCTGATGACCTCTGAGATCAGCAGCGCCGCCGGCAGGCCGATGGCCAGCGCGATGAGGCTGGAGCGCAGATCCTCCGCCAGCAGCATGCCGAAGAGCTTGCGCCGCTGCATGCCCAGCATGAGGTACACGCCGAATTCGTGCCGCCGCCGTGCGAGCTGAAAGCGGTTGGCGTAGTATACGAGGAAAAACAAAATGAACAGCGTCAGCCCGTACAGCACCGGGACGAGCGACAGCAGCCGGTCTACGGCGCTGCTCTCCATGCGCTGCAGAAACATCATCACGTCCTGATGCGACAGGGAGAGGATGATGTAAAACGCGATGATCGAGATGACCAGCGATGTGAAAAACAGCCCGTTTTCCCGGCGGCTGCGGCGGCTGTTGCGCGCAACAAGCTCAGAGAACATTCGCACTCCCCCCTCCCAGCTGCGCCATGACGGCCAGGATGCGCCCATAGAACTCCTGCTGTGTCTCGTCCGGCACGTCGCGCCGCAGCTCGTGGAAGAGCACGCCGTCCTGAATGAAGAGAATACGCTTGCAGTAGCTCGCCGCGTTGCAGTCGTGCGTGACCATGAGGATGGTCGTGCCGGCGTCCGCGTTCAGGCCGGAGAGCTTTTCCATGAGCGAGCGCGCGTTTTTCGAGTCGAGCGCGCCGGTCGGCTCGTCGGCCAGCACGATCTCGGGGCCGAGGATGAGCGCGCGCGCCGCCGTGATGCGCTGCTTTTGCCCGCCGGACATCTGCGCCGGGAACTTGTCGAGCACGTCCGTCACTTCCAGATAGTCTGCGAGCTTTGTCAGCCGCTCGCGGCTCTCGCCCTCGGACACGCCGTGCAGCGCCAGCGGCAGGAGAATGTTCTCCCGACCGGTGAGGTTGTCGATGAGCTCAAAGCTCTGAAACAGGTAGCCGATCTCCTTGCCGCGGTAGTCGGCGAGCGCCTTGCCGTGCAGCGTCGTGATGCACTTGTCGTGCAGGGCGACGGCGCCGCCGGTCGGTGCGATGACGGTCGCAATGCAGTTGAGCAGCGTCGATTTGCCCGAGCCGCTGCTGCCCATGATGCCGAGAAACTCGCCCGGCATGACCTGAAACGAGATGCCGTCGAGCGCGCGGGTCAGATTCTGCTCCTTGCCGTAATATTTTTTCAGGGCTGCAATTTCGAGAATGGGTTCCATTGCATGTACCTCCTTTGCTTTCTGCTGCCATGGTACAACACCCGGCGCACAAAATCCACTTACAGTGCCTGAAAGAATCTTGCAAAAGCGCGCGGATGCGCAAATGCCGCAGGCGGCTGCCTGCGGCATTTTTGGTTTATTTGGAATGTTACAGCGTGTTTTCTCCGGTCTCAAGGCCGATGACCTCGTCCACCGGCAGCGAGAGGATGATGCCGTGCGCGTCCGTGCGCAGGCCGCAGGCGTCGCTGATCGCGTTCATGACGGAGGCCTTCTTTTCGCGCGGCGTGACGATGACGACGAACTCCTCTTCCTCCTGCATGGAGATGCCGAGCTTCTGGCTGATGCGTTTGGAGTTCTGCCGCCGGCCTTTGAGGATCGTTCCGCCCATGGCGCCGGCGCTTCTGGCCGCGTCGATCGCGTCGCTGCTGTAGCCGTTGCTGAGCGCGACCCAGATGGCGGCGTAACCGGCGCTGGTTTGCATATCGGACATATCGCTATCCACCCTTTCTTCGATCTTCTGTTCTATCGTCTCGCGCATCTGATCGTTCAGGAGCTGCAGCATCGGCCGCTGCAGCCCCGTGATCGGGATCGTCAGCACGATGCCGCCGCCGCGTTTGTGCAGCGGGATGCGCTGCTGCAGCGCGTCGAGCAGGTCGCGCACGAGAAATTTCGGCAGCAGCCCGATCGTGAGCAGGCGGCCGCTGCCGCTCAGGCCGAAGATGTCGAGCATCTCCGACGGCGCGGTGCCGTGCCCTTGGCACTGATAATAGATCGGGATGCGGAAATTCTGAAACGTCTGTTCGAGCTTGCGGCGGTATTCATGATTCGTAATGATGAGCACCATGCGCGGTGCGAGTCGGTTTTCGGCATGTATCATATCTCTTCGTCCTCCAGGTCGATGACGCCGTCATCGGACAGCAGGTCAGCTTTGTTTTGTGCCACGGCTTTGGATCTATGTACATAAAGAACACCCATGATCTGGATCGCCACCGGCGGGGCGAGCGCGACGAGCGCCACGACGCCGAAGGCGTCCGTGACGACGTTGCCGCCGAGCGCGGTGCACGCGCCCATGGCCAGCGGCAGCAGGAAGGTGGAGGTCATGGGCCCGCTTGCGACGCCGCCGGAGTCGAAGGCGATGCCCACGAACACGGACGGCACGAACCGCGCGAGGATGAGCGCGAGCGCGTAGCCGGGCACGAGGATCCAGTAGATGCTGATACCGGTCAGCACACGCACCATGGACAGCATCACCGCGCAGGCGACGCCGATGGACAGCGCCGTGTTCATCATGCTCTGTGACACGGTGCCGCCGGTGACGTCCTCGACCTGCTTGTTGAGCACCTGCACGGCGGGCTCGGCCTTGACGATGTAGTAGCCGATGAGCGCGCCGATCGGGATGAGCACCCAGTGGTACGCGCTGCCGGCCAGACCCGAACCGAGCAGGTTGCCCACGGGCGTGAAGCCGACGTTCACACCGGTCAGAAACAGGATCAGGCCGATGACCGTGTACAGAAAGCCGACGCCCGTACGCAGCAGCTGCCGCCGCCGGTAGCAGCGCGTCAGCAGCTGAAACAGCACGAACACCGCCACGATCGGCAGGATGCTCAGCAGCACTTCCTCGGCATAGCCCGGGAAGCCGAGCGCGAACTGCCGCGCCACGTCGCGCGTCGTCACGACCGGCGCAATCTCTACGGCGGAGTAGGCCGCGTCCGTCGGGTGGTAGAAGATGCCGAGCAGCAGCACCATCAGAATCGGCCCGACGCTGCACAGCGCGACGAGACCGAAGCTGTCGTCGTCGTGTCCCTGCGTGCTGCGGATGGCTGACACGCCGACGCCCAGCGCCATGATAAACGGCACGGTGATGGGCCCGGTCGTGACGCCGCCGGCGTCGAACGCGACGGCGAGAAATTCCTTCGGGGAAAACAGCGTCAGCACAAACAGCAGCGCATACGCGGCCAGCAGACATTTTGCCAGCGAGACACGAAACAAAATGCGCAGCACGGCCAGCGCCAGAAAGACGCCCACGCCGACGGCGACCGTCCAGATGAGCACATTGTTCGGGATCGACGCGACCTGGTTTGCCAGCACCTGCAGGTCCGGCTCCGCGATGGTGATGATCGTCCCGAGCGCGAACGCCACGAGTACGACCAGCAGCACCTTTTCGCGCTTCGCCAGCGTCTTGCCGACGCCCTCGCCGAGCGGCGTCATGGACATCTCGGCGCCGAGCTGGAAAAACCCCATGCCGACGATCAGCAGCACGGCGCCGGTCAGAAACAGCGCCAGCGTGCCGATCTCCATCGGGACGAGCGTGACGCTCAGCACCAGCACGATCAGGGTGATGGGCAGCACGCTCGAGAGAGATTCCTTGACTTTTTCTTTCAGCTTTTCATTCATACGGTTGCGGTGGTCCTCCTTTCGCGGGGTGATTCAGGATCGCTGCACGACCGCATCGCAGCCCGTCAGGCGCGGTTGAGAATGGCCATGAACTCCTCGCCGGTGATGGTCTCCTTTTCATAGAGGTACTTGGCCAGTTCGTCGAGCTTGGCACGGTTTTCCGTGAGGATGCCGACGGCCTTGGCGTGCTCTTTTTTCACGAGCGCGACGACCTGATGGTCGATCTGCGTCTGCGTTTCGGCCGAGCAGGCGAGGGAGGCGTCGCCGCCGAGGTACTGGTTCGTGACCGTCTCGAGCGCGACCATGTCGAACGCCTCGCTCATGCCGTAGCGCGTGATCATGCCGCGGGCGAGCTTTGTTGCCTGCTCAATGTCGTTGGACGCGCCGGTGGAGATGACGCCGAAGCGCACCTCCTCGGCCGCGCGGCCGCCGGTGAGCGTGGCGATCTTGTTTTCCAGCTCCTCTTTCGTCATGAGGTAGTGGTTGCCCTCTTCGACCTGCATCGTGTAGCCCAGCGCGCCGGACGTGCGGGGGATGATGGTGATCTTCTGCACGGGGGCGGAGTGCGTCTGCAGCGCGGCGACGAGCGCGTGGCCGATCTCGTGGTAGGCGACCGTCCATTTCTCCTGATCCGTGAGAATGGCGTTTTTCTTCTGATAGCCCGCGATGACGACCTCGATGCTCTCCTCGAGATCCGACTGCGTGGCAAAGCGGCGGCCGTCGCGCACGGCGCGCAGTGCGGCCTCGTTGACGATGTTCGCCAGCTCCGCGCCCGATGCGCCGGAGGCCATGCGCGCGATCTTGTTGTAGTCCACGTCCTCGGCGACCTTGATCTTGCGGGCGTGCACCTTGAGGATCTCCTCACGGCCCTTGAGATCGGGCAGCTCCACGGGCACGCGCCGGTCAAAGCGGCCGGGGCGCGTGAGCGCCGGGTCGAGCGACTCTGGCCGGTTCGTGGCGGCGAGGATGATGACGCCGTTGTTGCCCTCGAAGCCGTCCATCTCGGTCAGCAGCTGGTTGAGCGTCTGCTCGCGCTCGTCGTTGCCGCCGACCTGCCCGTCACGCTTTTTGCCGATGGCGTCGATCTCGTCGATGAACACGATGCACGGCGCTTTCTCCTTGGCCTGACGGAACAGGTCGCGCACCTTGCTCGCGCCCATGCCGACGAACATCTCCACGAATTCCGAACCGGACATGGAGAAAAACGGCACGTTTGCCTCGCCGGCGACGGCCTTGGCCAGCATCGTCTTGCCGGTTCCCGGAGGGCCGACGAGCAGAACGCCCTTGGGCATGGATGCGCCGATGTCCTGATATTTCGCCGGGTCGTGCAGGTAGTTGACGATCTCGGTCAGGTTTTCCTTGGCCTCGTCCTCACCGGCGACATCGGAGAATTTGATGCCCTCGGCCGACTTGACGTAGACCTTCGCGTTCGAGCCGCCGAGCCCGAACATCATGGAGTTCGGCCCGCCGGCCTTGTTCGTCATGCGCTTGAGCATGAACTGGCCGAGGGCGACAAAAAACACGATCGGCAGCAGCCACGTCAGCAGAAACGACAGAAACGGCGACATCTGCTCGACGATCTCGCTCGAGAACTCCGCGCCGGAGTCCTTCAGGCGGTAGATGAGGTCGGGATCGTCCATCAGGCCGGTCTTGTAGACCTGCGTGTCATCTTTGTTCGTGAAGAGGATCTGGTTGTTTTGTACCTCCACACGGCCGATTTCCTGATTTTCCGTCATGGTCATAAACGTTCCATAGTCCACTTCCCTGACCTGACGCTCTGCCATCCACGGAATCGCCATAAAATTCAGCATCATCAACAGCAGAAAAACCATAACATAATAGAAGATCAGAGGTTTTTTCGGTGTTTTTACTTCATTCATACTGACTCCCCTTTCCTGTTTATTCTCTTATATATTGTGATAATTCTAACACGGTTTCTAAACAGTGTCATATTATATTTTTATAAACAAATCTAAAAAATTTGCGATCCGTTTTCCACACAATCCAAATGCAGAGTGGTTTTCAAACAAAAAAAGATCCCGAAGAAATCTTCGAGATCTTTACAGAGGCGACTGACGGATTTGAACCGACGATCAGGGAGTTGCAGTCCCACGCCTTACCACTTGGCTAAGTCGCCATATTTAAGCACGGACAGAATAATGATGCCCGCTTTACAAAATTACTGATAAAAAAACTCCCCGAGTAGGACTCGAACCTACGACAGCGCGGTTAACAGCCGCGTGCTCTACCGACTGAGCTATCGAGGAATAAAAGGTACTTTCCTGTACCTTCAAAACCACATACTGAACTTCCGAAACCTTTAAACAGCCTTTCTGGATAAGCCCTCGACCGATTAGTGACAG
>OGYE01001844.1_pt1 | contig 13515 bp, 13 predicted proteins | sample 1576471 | NCBI WGS metagenome assembly OGYE01 (sample SAMEA3541532, study PRJEB24748) | human gut metagenome | biome: human gut; feature: human-associated habitat; material: faeces | place: China | collected 2012
CCTCGTCGAGGATCATGTTGCGCATGGCCTTCTTCTGCACATCGTCGTGGAAGTATTTGTGGATCAGCATGGCTTTCTCGGCCAGCTCCTCCTCCGAATAGCGCGCGGCGAATTCGGCTTCGAGGGCATTGAACATATCCTCGCGCTCGTGCTTCATCGTGCCGCTCGTGGCGATGGCGTAGGCCTTGTCGTAAAGCTCTCTGATGATCGTCTGGCGCAGTTCTTCGTCGTTGACCTCGTGGCAGTAGGTGCGTTTCACGTCCTTGCCCAGCTCCTTCGACAGCTCGATCTGTACGGCGCAGTGCTTCTTGATCTCCTCGTGCGCGAACTTGATGGCGCCGAGCATCACCTCTTCCGAAACCTCCTTCATCTCGCCCTCGACCATCAGGATGTTGTCGATCGTACCGCCGACCATGATGTCCAGGTCGCATTCGGGCATCTCCGAATAGGTGGGGTTGATGGCGTATTCGCCGTTGCGGCGTACGACGCGGACCTCCGAGATGGGGCCTCCGAACGGAATGTCCGAAACGGCCAGTGCGGCCGAAGCGGCCAGACCGGCCAGCGCGTCGGGCTGAATATCCTTGTCGGCCGAAATGAGGTTCACCGTCACGTAAACTTCGGCGTGGTAATCCGCGGGGAACAGGGGCCGGAGGGCGCGGTCGATCAGGCGGGCGACGAGCACCTCGCTGTCGTTGGCGCGCGCTTCGCGCTTCATGAAACCGCCGGGGAAGCGGCCTACGGCGGCGTACTTCTCCTTGTATTCGACCTGGAGGGGCATGAAATCGGTGTCGGGTTTTGCATCCTTTGCGGCCACGACGGTTCCGAGCAGCATCGTGTCGCCCATCTTGACGACGACCGAGCCGTCGGCCTGCTTGGCCAGTTTGCCCGTCTCGATCTCGATCTGGCGACCGTCGGCCAGCGTGATGATCTTGCGGACTGCGTTGTACAGCTTCTTTTCTTCCATAAAAATTTTAAACCTATAATGTTTTCGAATTGTTTTTCGCAACGAAAATGAAGGCAACCCCTCTCGGGAATTGCCTTCATTTCTTCCTCGGGACTACTTGCGGAGATTCAGCGTCTTCACGATTGCGCGGTAGCGCTCGATGTCGACCTCCTTCAGGTATTCCAGCAACGCGCGGCGCTTGCCGACCAGGCGCAGCAGTGCGCGCTGGGTTCCGAAGTCGTGCTTGTTGCTTTTGAGGTGTTCTGTAAGGTGGCTGATACGGTACGAAAACAGTGCGATCTGGCTCTCAGGAGAACCCGTGTCGGTGTTAGACTTGCCGTACTGGCCGAAAAGCTCCTGCTTTTTCTCAGCTGTTAAATAAGCCATTGTGTAAATTTATTTTACGTTCCACTCTACGACGCATCCCCCTTACCGTGGATAACGCCAGAGCGTCCGGCAAAGTTACGAATTAATTGGAAATTAAGTATTAAAAATCAAAAAATTATTGCCTTCGGACCGAAAAACGTAAAAAATCGTTCGTAGATGCTATTCTTCGGGTGCCGGGAGAGGTTCGCACGGGGCCGTGGCGTCGCTGTTTTCCAGTCGTTTACAAAGCCGGATCCGACCCCGGAAACATTCGCCCGGCGCTCAAACCGGTGCGGCAAACGCATCGGCCGCAACGGCCGTTCCGCCTGCGCCGCACGCCGCGGAGCAATCTTTTCGGCGGAAATTTCCCGAATCTCCCGGAAAATGCTATTTTTGCGGCTGACAAGAGCACGTTATGACAGAAAAGCTGATTCGGAAAGTCTGGATTGCGGTGTCCGCGGCCATCCTCTGGGGATGCGGGGACGCCTCCTCCTATACCGCCGTGGACGGCGTGATGCTCGGCACTACGCTGCATATCACACCTGGCAGACGCACTCGTGCACTTCTGCCGCTGTCACGGTCACGCCGTTCTCGGAATCCTCTGTCATCTGCGCCGCCAGCTTCTGGTAGTCCACGCCGGAAAACGGATCACGGTAGAGCATCATCCTGTGCAGCTCGGCATCCGCATCCGGAGCCGTGAAGGCTGGCTTTATCCGGCCAGCGAGCAGGCACAGTCCGTTCTTGAGCTGCTGATTTTGGAAGCCAGATTCCGAAAGGTAAAAATCAAGACACGGGAAACGGCTGTTGCAGTGGAAAAAGCCGAAAATGGTTATCTGGTGCGCACCGAAGGATGGCAGTACCCGGCTGACAGCGTCATCATCTGCTGCGGAAGCTGTGCTTCCCAGATCGCCGGTTCCGACGGAGATACACTTCGATTTGCCGATCAGCTTCAGCTCGCTTCGATTCCGTTTTTCCCGGCCCTCTGCCCGCTCCGCTGCAAAGTCCGCTTCGTCTCCCCGGCAAAGCCATAGAACATCACGCGGATAAATGCTGCAAATGTACTTTTTCCTGCGCCATTCGGCAGCACAAAAGCATTGTAGCCATCTGCAAAATCATAGGAGAAATCCGAAAGCTTTCCAAAGTTTTCAATATGACATGTCAGTAGTCTCATATGAACGCCTCCCCGGCAAGCGCCAATATTCCCGTCTGAATGATCTTCGCTTTCTCCTCATCCGAAAGGTCAGTCTGTGCCTGAACCAGACGCACGAATTCACCCTTTAATGACGCATCATACATATATGCGGCATAGTCGATCTCCGGCACAGTATGATCTACGACCTTCGCATAGAAATAGATTTGTGACAACTGCATCGCAAGCACCCGCGGACTACGAAAACATAAAAAATATCCCGCGTCCGTCCCATGCGGACTACCCCGCGTTCGTCAAATACGGAGGCGCGAACGACCGAAGTGGCGGCGGGCAGTTTTCCGGCAGGCTGACGGCTCCACTGTGCGTCGCAGGCGCGATAAGCGAACAGATACTCGCGCGAAAGGGCATAAAAGTTTCCGCGCATCTCTCGCGTGCGGCGGGCATCGACGACACGCCGTTTGACCCCTGCAACCCGGACAACGGGATTTTTGACAAGCTCAAAACAAAGCTCTTCCCCACCATTGACGACAAGGCGGGCGAAGAGATGACGAAGAAAATAATCGAGGCAAAAGAGTCGCTCGACTCCGTCGGAGGAATAGTCGAATGTGCGGTCACGGGGCTCGGCGCGGGGCTCGGCGACCCGATATTCGGCTCGGTCGAGAGCAGGATATCTTCAATGATATTCGGCATCGGCGGCGTGCGCGGAATCGAGTTCGGCGCGGGATTCTCTGCGGCGGACATGACCGGAAGTGTCCACAACGACCCCTACTGTCTCATTGACGACAAGATAAAAACGGTCACGAACAACCACGGCGGCATCATCGGCGGACTCACGAGCGGAATGCCGATAATATTCAGAGCGGCGTTCAAGCCGACCCCGTCGATAGGTCTGCCGCAGAGGAGCGTCGATCTCGATTCGCTCGAAGAGACCCGCCTCGAAGTCAGAGGCAGGCACGACCCGTGCATCGCGGTGCGCGCAGTCCCCTGCGTCGAAGCGGCGGCGGCAGTGACCGTCCTTGATATAGTGCTCGGCAAATAAATTCATGCGGAGATGGTAAAAATGGAGCTTTCAGACTACAGAAAAGAACTTGACTCAATTGACGCGCAGATGCTTGAGCTTTTCAAGCAGAGGATGAACACCGTGCGCGGCGTTGCGGAATATAAAAAAGAAAACAAGCTGCCCGTCCTCCAGCAGGGCAGAGAGCGCGAGATTCTTGCCGCCGCGGCGGCGGGAGCAGGCGAAGAGCTCGAAGACTACGCCCGCACATTTTTCGCGACCCTCATGGATGTCAGCCGCTCTTATCAGGAGAGACTGACCGCAAAAGGCGGCGTTATCTCGGAAACTATAACCGATGCTCTCAAAAACACTCCGCCGATATTCCCGAAGCACGGCACCGTCGCCTGCCAGGGCGTTGAGGGCGCATATTCCCAGCTAGCCTGCGACAAGCTCTTTACTGCTCCGTCCATCTCATATTTCAAGAATTTCGAGGGCGTGTTCGCCGCCGTTGAACAGGGGCTGTGCGAATACGGTATTCTCCCGATTGAAAACAGCACCTACGGCACGGTAAATGAGGTCTACGACCTGATGAAAAATTACCGTTTCCATATTGTAAGAAGCATCAAACTCAAAGTTGACCACTCCCTGCTCGTCCTGCCCGGCACCGAGCTCAAAGATGTCAAGGAGATATTCTCCCACGAGCAGGCAATCGGCCAGTGCTCTGAGTTCCTCAAGGCGCACCCCGGCATAAAGGTCACCGTGTGCGACAACACCGCCGCCGCGGCAAAGATGCTCCACGAGAGCGGCAGGCACGACGCCGCGTCTATTTCGTCGGCGGGCTGCGCAAATCTCTACGGTCTGAAAAAGCTCGACACCCGCGTTCAGAACACGGACGGCAACTTCACCCGTTTTATCTGCATCTCAAAGAAAGCCATGATCTTCCCCGGCGCAGACAGAATAAGCCTCATGCTCTCCCTGCCGCACAGACCCGGCTCGCTCTATTCGCTCATCTCGAAGTTCTCCGTCCTCGGACTCAACCTCACAAAGCTTGAGAGCCGTCCGATAGCCGGCAGTGACTTTGAATTCATGTTCTATTTCGACATCGAAGCGTCCGTATACTCTTCCGCAGTTCTTGCCCTGCTCGACGAACTTTCGGACAGCCCGGAGCTGTTCGTGTTCCTCGGCAGCTACTCGGAGGTTTGACATGAAGTGCGCACTCATCGGCGAAAGGCTCGGTCACAGCTACTCGAAGCTCATTCACGAGGCGTTCGGACTGTATTCATATGAACTGGTCAGCCTGCCGAAGGACAAGGTCGGCGAGTTCATGGAGAATGAAGAATTTGACGCATTCAATGTGACTATTCCATATAAGCGCACGGTCATGCCCTACTGCTCGTACATCAGCCCGGAGGCAAAAAAAATAGGCAGCGTCAACACCGTTGTCAGAACATCGGACGGGCTTCACGGATTCAACACCGACTATTTCGGCTTCAAATCCATGGCAGAGCGCGCGGGAATAGATTTTGCGGGCAAAAAGGTCGTCATTCTCGGCAGCGGCGGCACCTCGCTGACCGCGAGAGCCGTGGCATCGGACGGCGGCGCAGAGAGAATAACCGTAGTCTCCCGCTCCGGCGAATACAACTACGATAATCTCGAAAAGCTCGCCGACTGCGAAGTACTGATAAACACAACACCTGTCGGAATGTATCCGAACAACGGCAGCTCGGCAGCGAGCCTCGACAAATTTCCGCGCTGCGAGGCGGTGCTCGATGTGATATATAACCCGCTGCGCACTCAGCTTATCATGCAGGCGCTCGAACGCGGGATAAAATGCTCGGGCGGGCTCTATATGCTCGTCGCGCAGGCGGCGCAGAGCGCAAAATATTTCTGCTCCGCCGAGATAGGCAAAGAAGAAATCGAGCGTGTATTCCGTTCGCTCGCGCTCGATGTTCAGAATATAGTCCTCGTCGGTATGCCCGGGTGCGGCAAGACGACCGTCGCCGGGGAGCTCTCGAAGCTCACCGGACGAAAGGCGGTCGACACGGATTCGCTCGTCGAAGAATCGGCGGGAATGAGCGTACCGGAAATATTCTCGCAATACGGCGAGAAACGCTTCAGGGAGCTTGAAGCGCAGGCTGTCCGCAGCGCGGCAAAAGAAAAAGGGCTGATAATCGCAACGGGCGGCGGCGCGGTGCTCGACCCCGGAAATGTCCGCGCGCTCAAGGGCAACGGGCGCATATATTATCTCAAGCGAGACCTCGATCTGCTCTCGCTCGACGGCAGACCGCTCTCGAAGAGCCGCGAAACGCTTGATAAAATGTTCGAGGCGCGCAACCCGATATATTCAAATTGCGCGGACGCGGCAATTAACAATGATTTATCCCCTGTGTTGACCGCACAGCGGATAAAGGACGAGCTCGGCTCGTCCGATATATAGGAGACAGATTTGGCAAAAGGGAGCAGAAATTCTGCTCCCTTTTGTCCTTTTCATATTGCTTGTAGCGAAGTTTGTCAAAGGTATTTTCTAAATTAAACGGTTAATATAAAAGTAGAGAAAATCAAACCGACAAACTGGAATTTGTCAATTAAGTTCTTCAACGAAATTTAGAATACGTTGCGTTGCCAACTCATCCCTGGACAGTTTTAGCAATTCGTCAGCCGTAATCCATTTATAATCAGATGTTTCTCCTTCTTGCAAAACGACACTATTCTCATCTACATCCGTAATGCAAAGATACTCCACATAAAACGATTTATGGCTGTGGTGGAGCACCCTTCCTATTTCTACCAAATTATTGGAGGTAATTCCCGTTTCTTCATAAAGTTCTCTAGCGGCACAGATTGCAGGTTCTTCACCTTGTAATGCAGAACCACCCGCTGTAGCCTCCCACATTCCGCCCAAATGCTTTCTTTTATCCCTTTGCATGATGAGATAACTCCCATCTATATGTCTAACAATTATTTCACAGACCAAATGAAAAAAGCCTTCTGGAATTACCTCTCCTCGAACCAAGGTTACACCCTGAATCTTTTTGAAATCTCTATCATAAGCGTCCCACAGTTCCATATTTCGTTTACCTCCACAAATTCCGATTTGTTGAGCCGATGCTCAGTATAGCACACTCGTGCCTCAATCGCAAGCGATCCGCAAGGGCGCACTCACTCACCACCTGCCCAAGATCGGGCGGCAGCAGTGATTATATCGGTAAGTTTCAAAGACTGTTTTCAGCAAAATGGATTGAAGATAAATACTATATTAAAGATATCTAAAATTTCCCCGGTCAGCACAATATGACCGGGGAATAATTATTTATTCAACCGCGCTTTAAAGCTTTTCATCATGTCCTCGACACCTGCGGAGAACGCGGACGCGGTGTGTGCGCCAATGGAAAACATCTCCTGATAATGAGCGTAGTCTTTGAAAAACAGCTTTTCAGCGAGCTTGCCGTAGCCCGCGAAGAACATGCAGTAGTCATTGTCCGGGATGATATATCCGAGCGCGTCGTTCGCGAGCCCGAAAACCGCCGTGTCCCCACCGACGATATCACAGAGGCTTTTGAAGCCGCTCGCCCTGTTTGTAATGCTGTTTTCCGCGAGCATATCTCCTGTGCCGCTGACGAGACCGGGTGTTATCTCACCAGGCACAAGCAGGGCTTTGAACTTGCCGCCGAGTTCGAGATATCCCGTCTCCGTCTCAAGTTCATATATTCCCTTTGCGGGTCTTGTCATATCAAAGCACGCGAAGCCGAGCTTCCCGATTATCTTTTCGAGCGGATTATCGACCCTGAGCGCCGTTTCTTTGTGTATTGAAATAAGCTTCGGCTCCAGCTCGCGCTCTTTGACAGTGCATTTGCCTATTCTTTCGACGGCGCTTTTATACGCCTCGCCGCTGTTTTTAGGCGAGAGCAGAGAATTTTGTTCTATTTCTTCGCACTCTTTCGTCATCGCGAGAACGAGCTTTCCAATATCGCGCCCGAGAGCCTCGGTCTGGCGTGTAAAGTTCTCTCCCTTTACTCCACCCGCTCCCCTGTTCGGGTATATTCCGTTGACCGCGCCGTTGATAAAAATGAAGTTTTTGCCCGCCGAGTTTATCTCACGCTCCATATAGAACGGAAAATCGGCGGAGAGCATATCGCCGCGGTTGTTTTTTATCCGCAGTCCGTTTGCGTATGGGTGCGCACCGAAGTTGACCAAAACTGTCAGGCGGCTCGCGATATTATCGGGCACGAAGCGCAGGCGGTTGAGGCGCGGCGAATATTCGCGCGGCGGACGCTTGGCGAAGATGAAATCTTTTATCCCGTACTCGCTCAGAGTCATGTCGCCATACGGCTTTTTTGCCGAATATTCTTTGAGCTTTTCGACGCTGTTTTCGCCTATCTGCGCCGCAAAAAGCCGACCCGGTTCCATATTTCTCACCGCCTCGGCGACGGCTTTTTTCGTCTTTTCGACTATAAGATCAATAAACGCTCCGTCAACGCTCGGCAAGGGTTGCGAGTGCGTTATCAGCTTCGATATGTTTTCAAAAAATTTCTTTCCCGTCACGCTCCATATGCCCATGGTGTCTATCGAGCTGTGGGCGTGGGTCGAAAAAATATTGATATATCCGACATTGTTCGTGCGGCAGAACGAATCAAGCTCGCTTCGTATGCGGCGAACGACCGTGTTTGTGAGCCCGATACAGTCAACGGCGCAGAACACCTCGGCCGCTCTTTGCTTGCCGTCACTTATGGCTATCGCCCGCACTTTTATATCGTCGAGCACGCCGCGAACCCTGCGCGGCGGAGCGGAAAGATTGCCGCCGATATAATAATTTTTCGCATCAATATCCGGCGGCGTTATGCTCCGCTCGGAGAAGCCGAGATACCAACTGTCGCCGGCAGTGTCCGCAATGCGTATTGTATCTTCACGCTTATCTTTCGGTTTTTCCGTTTTGAATCCGGGCGGCTCGGGCAGAATTTTATTCAGCCCGCTCAAAAAAGCCGTCAGTCCCTGCTGCGCCTTGAATGCGCGGGCGGCGCCTTTTTTGAATTTCTCATCAAAAGTATACATATCTCACCTCGCGAGCAAGCAAAGCTAATTGCCTTTACATTATAAATTATTCCGACGCATGCTTTTTTGTCATTGTCCGTGCCGTATGCGGCATATTATTCCTGTGCCCGCTTCTCTTCTTTCTCTATAATACAATGTTTAGAAGAATATCGCAACCCCGGTTTATTCACGGTTCGTACAAATTTTCTTTACTTTGATTTAATGAATTTTTACTATTCAGTACACAATCGGATGTTATTATGTCAGTGTAGTGAGAGGGAAGAAAAGCCAGACGGCTACCAACTACGAAAGGACATCAGCAAGATGAAAAGCAAAAACTGCGTTCTCGTCTGTGTAACTCCGCAGAGCAAATGTGAACAGCTGATCCGTTCCGGGTCGCTGATAGCGCAGCAGTACGGAGTGCCGCTCGAAGTTCTCAGCGTGTTCCACGAGAGGGACGGATTCAACCCCGATCCCGCAGTGCTTGAAGATCTGTACGAATGCGCCAAAAACGAAAACGCGCAGATGAGCGTATATTTTAACGACAGTCCGGCTATCCTCGCCGCAGTCATCGCCAAAAAGAAAGGCGCTGTTGACATCGTCACCGGATTTCCGAAAGAGAGAAGCACGCATTTCGTCTCCGCCCTGCACACACTTGTGCCGGATATCCAGATAAGCATGGTTGATGTTGACGACAACGGCAAAATCTATCGCATGATCCCTCAGGAAGCCCAGCCGCACTATGAAATGGTCGGCGCTCAGGGCGTATAAACAAGACAACCACAAACTTTTCCGGTTTTTTCATTGTTATTCTCCAAAAGCCAAGACAGCGAACAGAGCAATCTGTCCGCTGTCTTGGCTTTTTATCTGAAGAACCAATGTAAAGCCGATAAGCTTTACTCCTCATTTACTGTTTCAACGCCTTTATCGGCGGTTTTGCACAGGTGGACGCTCTTGACGAGCCCGCTCTTTTCGAGCTCGGCGCGGCATTTTTCGGCATCGCTCTCCGACTCGAACAGTCCGAAAACGGTCGGACCGCTTCCGCTCATCTGCGCGAGCGAACTGCCGTGGCGGCGCATGATGCTCTTTATTCTCACGCGCTCCGGCACTTCTATCGTCTGCTCAAACACATTGCCCGCCTGGCGGCAGATGCCCCCGAAATCGGCGTTCGCCGCAGCGTCGAGCATGCCGACCTTGTTCGGATGATATATGAAGCTCGCGGAATCAAAATCGCCGTAGGCGCGTGCGGTCGAGACTCCCGTTGCGGGCTTTGCGAGCACGACGAAGCAGCTTTTGAGCGGCGGAAGATGCGAAAGGATACCGCCCGTGTGCTGTGAGAGCATAGTGCCGCCCGCGATGCAGAAGGGCACATCGCTGCCGATCTTCAGCCCGATATCGCAGAGCCTCTGCGTGCCCATATCCGTCCCGAAAAGCCTGTCGAGTCCGACTATAACTCCCGCGCCGTCCGCGCTTCCGCCGGCAAGACCCGCTTCAAACGGAATATTTTTTTCAATGTGTATGTCAACTCCCCTGCCGCTGAGCCCGGCTTCTTCGAGAAAAGCCTGCGCCGCGCGGTAGGCTATGTTCTTGCTGTCGGTCGGCAGAGCCGGCTCGGAGCAGGTAAGGCGGATGATACCCTCGCCGTTCTCCTGCACAGTCACCGTGTCCGCAAGCGAGACCGACTGCATGACCATGAACAGCGAGTGATAGCCGTTCGGCAGTTTTGCCAGAATGTCGAGAAAGAGATTTATTTTTGCGTTTGCCCTGAGTTCGATCTTCATGACTGCACCTCTCTTTTTACTCTATCGGGATCTGCACGGGCTGGCGGTTCTGGAACAGCGTCACGCAGTCGAATCCGCTGCGCTGCGCTATCTCCATGCCGACATCGACTCCCGCGCCGATATCTTTTGCATAGTGGGCGTCCGAGCCGACGGTCACAAACTCACCGCCGAGCTGTTTAAAGCGCCGGACAACATCCTCTTCGGGCATAGTTTTGCCGAGCTTCTGCCTGAGCCCCGAGGTGTTTATTTCGAGCGCCTTTTCGTTTTTGACGAGCAGAGAAAGAATCTCATCGACTTTGTCCGAAAACTTCGACATATCAACGGGTATGCCGTGCTCGCCGACGATATACCGAAGCGGATATGTCATATGCGCCAGGGTATCGAACTTCGCCCAGCGCGCGAGCTTTATAAGCTCGTCAAAATATTTATTCATCAGGTCGGTTATATCCCACTGGGAATAATCAAGATACATAAAATCCTGCTCATTCTGAAAATTATGCACCGAGCCTATGACCATATCATAGGGCAGATTCGCGAGTATCTCCTCCGAGGTCGCGACATCGTACATCGGCTGACCGAGCTCCACGCCCGCGCAGACGAGCAGCTTCCCGCGAAACGCCGAGCGCGCCTTTGTGACATCGATAAAAGACTGGAGCGCCACGCGGTCATAGTGATCCCGCCTGTAGAAATCCGCCTCGACATGGTCGGTAAAAGCTATCGCCCGAAGCCCCGCCATTTCGGCGCATTCGCACATATACATCGCCGAATGATGTCCGTCGGGTGAGTTGTCGGTATGAACATGAGTGTCGATAATTCTTTGCGGCATCGCGCTTCCTCCATGATACTGACGGTAAAGTATACAATATGATAACATATTTTTCCGCCCAGTAACAGTATTAAACACAAAAAAGTTCAAATTGTTCAACCGCTATTGAGAATGGGCATAAAATATGGTAGAATATCTTGATATCAGATGTATATAAGTAATTCTGATAAGTGCACAGGAAAGGAAGAATAAAAATGAGAGCTGTCATGACTGTTACGGGCAAGGACATAATCGGTATCCTCGCAGAGGTGTCCGGAAAATGTTCGGAACTCAATGTAAACATAACCGAAGTGACGCAGAGCGTCCTGCAGGATCTTTTCTGCATGATAATGCTCGTTGACACGGAGAAATGCTCCGTGCCGCTGTCCGAATTTTCCGATATAATGAGCCGCCTCGGCCGCGAGCACGGGCTCGATATCCATGTTATGCACGAGGACGTGTTCGACTCGATGTATCACGTCTGATCTACGCACCTGAGAGGATCCTTACTATGATAAACACAAGAGACATTCTCGAAACGATACATATGATCGAGGATGAAAACTTAGATATACGCACAATAACCATGGGCATCTCCCTGCTCGACTGCTGCTCGCAGGATATCGATGACTCCTGCCGCAGAGTCTACGACAAGATAGCGCGCAAGGCGGAAAATCTTGTCAGGGTCGGCTGCGAGATTGAAAAAGAGTACGGCGTGCCGATAATCAACAAGCGCGTCGCAGTCACGCCGATCGCCATGCTTGCCGCCGCATCGGGCGGCGACCCGGTGAAATACGCACTCACGCTCGAAAAGGCGGCGCAGGCTGTCGGAGTCAACTTCATCGGCGGATATTCCGCACTCGTTCAAAAGGGCTTCGCCCCCGGAGACGAGGCACTCATAAACAGCATACCCGAGGCGCTCGCGAGAACCGAGCATGTCTGCTCGAGCATAAATATAGGCTCGACAAAGGCGGGCATAAACATGGACGCGGTCGCGCTCATGGGCAAGATTATCAGAAAGACCGCCGAGCTCACCGCCGACGACAACTGCATCGGCGCGGCAAAGCTCGTTGTTTTCTGCAACGCACCCGAGGATAACCCATTCATGGCTGGCGCATTTCACGGTCCCGGCGAACCTGAGAGCGTGATAAATGTCGGCGTATCGGGTCCCGGCGTTGTCCGCTGCGCCCTCAAGAAGATTCCCGACGGCAACCTCACAGACGTTGCCGACACGATAAAAAAGACTGCATTTAAAATAACCCGCCTCGGTCAGCTCATCGCGAGCGAGGCTTCGCGCAGGCTCGATGTGCCTTTCGGCATAGTCGACCTCTCACTCGCGCCCACGCCCGCAGTCGGCGACTCCGTGGCGCATATACTCGAAGAGATAGGTCTCGAACAGTGCGGCGCTCACGGCACAACAGCGGCGCTCGCCCTGCTCAACGACGCAGTCAAAAAGGGCGGCACGATGGCATCGTCGCATGTCGGCGGTCTCTCCGGCGCGTTTATCCCCGTCACCGAGGACGCCGGAATGATAGACGCCGCACGCGCGGGCACACTGAAGATAGAGAAGCTCGAAGCGATGACGGCGGTCTGCTCCGTCGGTCTCGATATGATAGTCGTTCCCGGCGACACAACCGCAGAAGTTCTCTCGGCGGTTATCGCGGATGAGGCGGCTATCGGCATGGTGAACTCCAAGACGACTGCGGTCAGGCTCATTCCCGCCATAGGCAAGAGCGCCGGCGAGGAGCTGAACTTCGGCGGACTGCTCGGCTCGGGTCCGATAATGCCGCTCAACACCGCATCTCCCGCAAAGATGATCTCGCGCGGCGGACGCATACCCGCTCCGCTCCAGCCCTGTCCAGAACAAATCGCACCGTAGCCGGCTGATATTCGCCCCTCGGCTCGTAAGGCGTGGTGTTGTCCTTCGTCAGCACGTTCGCCCCGTTCCAGTTGTCAATGTCATCCTGCGTCAGCCCGTCCAAAAGTGCCTTGTTTGCATGCTCGTGCAGTGCCGCAAAGGCTGCCGCCAGCTGCTCCGCCGCCTCGTCCGTAAAGTTGTTGTCCGTCAGCACCTTGTAAAGCGTTTCGCTCCCCGTTCGCTTCTCCCTGTCCTGCTTTCCGTCAAGGGCGGTCTGCATCGCGGCGGAAATCGGCTTGTCCGTGTCCTTCGTCATGTCAATCATCCCCAGCTGCGCCGCCATGAAAAGCACAAAGTGGTTGAAGGCAGGAATGATGATGTCCTTGGAAAGCTCATCAAAAACCGCCTTCGCCTCGTCCTCCGGCTTCTCCATGGGGTTTGTCTGGGCGGAAACGCCCTTCCCGTTCAGCGCGCTGTCCAAAATGACGTATGCCGCCGCATCCTCTCTTTTCGTATCTGCCATAATAACCCCCTTATCCTTTATAATTTCCATTCTCTGTGTATTCCATGGCTAAAGAATAAATCCC
>OGYE01001845.1_pt1 | contig 13514 bp, 9 predicted proteins | sample 1576471 | NCBI WGS metagenome assembly OGYE01 (sample SAMEA3541532, study PRJEB24748) | human gut metagenome | biome: human gut; feature: human-associated habitat; material: faeces | place: China | collected 2012
GAAAATCGTCGCGTACAAACGCTCTTTCGGCAGGCCGTACACGTCGGTAAGCAACTCCCACGCCCACGAGATCGCCTCTTTCTTAAAATAATCCCCGAACGACCAGTTGCCGAGCATTTCGAACATCGTGTGATGGTAAGTGTCGTGGCCGACCTCCTCCAGGTCGTTGTGCTTGCCCGACACGCGCAGACATTTCTGCGAATCGGCCACCCGGCGGTCTTTGATCGGAGAGTTCCCCAGGAACAAATCTTTAAACTGGTTCATCCCGGCGTTGGTGAACATCAGGGTCGGGTCGTTCTTGACGACCATCGGAGCCGACGGCACGATCACATGCCCTTTGCTGCGGAAAAAATCGAGAAAAGTTTTTCTGATTTGATTAGAATCCATACCTTACTTATAATATCTGCGTACTGCGATGCGTTATCTTGTAGGAAATTGCAAAATTAAGTAAATTAGTCTAATTTTGTCACATTTCCCGTTGATAAAATACTTTTTTAGTGTCCGAACTTGCGGCGGCATCCGGAAGAAAGCCTCCCAATATCGACCGATCATCGAATGCATGGCAAAAAAGCGGTATAAATTCAATCCACAAACCCTGACCTACGAGGTGATGGCGATCCCGTTCCGCATCCGGTTCTACCGGATTCTGCGGAAGGTGCTGATCGGCTTTATCCTGGCTTCGGTGGTCAACCTGCTTTTCTCCTTTTTCTTCTACACGCCGAAGATGTACCGCATCGGCGAACGGAACAACGAACTGATGCTGAAGTACAACATCCTGAACGACAAAATCCGCGCGGCGACCGCCAAACTGCAGGAACTGCGTCACCGCGACAACAACGTGTACCGCTCGCTGTTCGCCGCCGACTCGCTGAACTTGCACGGAATCTATACGCCCTATCCCGACACGAAATACAGCTTCCTGGAAGGAGACATGTACACGCCGGAGATGATCGGCACGTGGAGAGACCTCGACGCAATGACCCGGATGCTGTACCTGGAGTCCAAATCGCTCGACGAACTCGAGGTGCTGTCCAAAAACAAAGCGCTGATGGCCGAAGCGATTCCCGCGATCTGGCCGCTCGACCGCCGGAAACTGCGCGGCAACATCGGCGCGTTCGGCACGCGGGTACACCCGATCACAGGACGGGTGAAAGGACACCAGGGCGTCGACCTGGGATCGAACATCGGAACGCCGGTTTATGCCACCGGGGACGGATTCGTCGCCTTCAACAACGAAGGGACGCGGGGATACGGGCGTCAGATCCTGCTGAACCACGGATTCGGCTACAAAACCCGTTACGCCCACCTGAGCAAAATCGAAGTGATGCCGGGGCAAAAGGTGAAGCGCGGCGAGAAGATCGGGGAGGTCGGCAATACGGGACTGTCGAAAGGCCCCCACCTGCATTACGAAGTTATATATAAAGGTGTCCATGTCGACCCGATCAACTACCTGAGCCGCGACATGACCGAAGCCGAATTCCAGAAGATCATCGAATCGGCGCAGTACACGACTTACGAAGGCGATTAATCCGATGGACAACAAACGAACCCCGAAATTCAAGGAGCTGGTTCCCCGCTGGCACGAGCAACGCGAAAAATTCAAGAAGAAATTTTGGCGCGGCGTGATCCATCTGTTCGCATGGATCGGGATCGCCGTCATCTATTACGCCGCCTTCTCGTTCTTTTTCGACACGCCGCTGGAGTACCAGATGAAACACTCCACGCGCAAGCTGCGCCAGGAATACGACTCGTTGAGCGAACGCTATGCGACGGTCGAAAAAGTGCTGTACAACGTCATCGACCGCGACAAGCAGGTGTTCCGGACGCTGTTCGAATCCGACCCGTACAATTTCGACACGGAATTCGAGAAAAAACGCTGGGAAACCCATGAAAAACTGCTGACCAAATCCAACAAGGAACTGGGCAAGGAGTTTTTCGGGAAACTCAATACCCTCGAAAAACGCGCCGGTCAAAAAGTCCCGTTGTGACTTCGGTTTTCTTAACGGTCTTTGAATCCGGATCATAGAGATAGATATATGACTTTCCGTCCTCGTACTGTATCGACTCAACCGGGACAAGAGTGGCGTTCTTCTGAGTTTCGAGCTTTATGGACATATCAACCGAAAGACCGATTATAATGCTCTTATCGGGCTGTTCAATCATCGCTTTCGCCTCAACTTCGCTGCCGCCGGATGTTGAACCGAGAAGCGAAGTAATGCTTGACGAGGCAGATTCAGAGGCGGTGGGGCTTATAAAGCTGACATAACCGCTGAACTTCTTGCCTGTTGCGCCGGTTATCTCGACCGGCTGGTCGAGTTTTATTTTATATATATCCTTGCCGCTGACACTGAAAGTCGCAGAGAGCGGATAATATTCAACGACTATACCGCCGGGAGTTCCCGGGAAAAGCTGATTGATAATACCGGAAAAGTCCTTTGTGTCCGATGTTGCGGATGAGAGAAGCGAAGATATATCAATACTGTCGAGCGAGACTGTTGAATTACTTTTCGGCGTGTGATATGTCTCGCCGCTGACGATGTTTATTTCCCTGACAACGCCGTCGTTCTCGGCAACCCAGCCTTTTTTCAATGCGTTCACGGCCTCAACGGTGCTGTCAAGATCGTTTTTGGCGGATTCGGCAACGGAGAGATAGAGCGACGCGAGCGTATCGCCGGACTGGAGCTTCAATATACTCTGGCGCGCTTTTAACTCAACAAGTTCGAGCTGCGCCGATATCAGCTGCTTTTCCTCGTCGGAAGCCGAAAGGAGCTTGAGTATCGACGAAATCTGATTGTTCGCGCCGTTAATTATATTCTCGAGATGCTGGAGTATCTCCGAAACCTGAGTGCCGGAAGAGAAGAGTCTGTCAACTATTTCTGCCGCCAATTTGCTGTCGCCGAGGAGCTCGGTGAGCTGCTTTTTCAGCGAGATAGTTTCCTTTGTGTCGTCCTTCGGTTTTGCCGCATCGACCTTTTCGCTGAGTTTCTCTATCTCTTGCTGCTTCTGCTCTATCTGCTTTGAGAGCGACTCAAGCTGAGCCACGGAGGCGTTCGCGTTTGAAGCATACTTTCTGTACTGCGACATGGCAGCGTTATAGTTCTCCCTTTTCTGCGATACAATATCGCTGAGGGAGCTCGTATCAAATGTCGCGAGCACATCGCCTTTTTTAACGGCATCTCCGACTCTGACATTTACGCTCTTGACATAGGTGCCGTCAAGTATTTCAAACGACGCCTGGTTCTCGGAGTTCACAGTACCGGAAAGTTTGAGCGTTTCGGTGATATCGCCGGCAGTTACATCCGCCAGGGCAACCGCAGTGCGTGTCTTCTTGCTTATCATAACATAAGCGGTGACACCGAGTGCAATGATAAGTAGCGCGGCGACGATACTGATGACGATTTTTTGCTTTTTGTTGAGTATCTTCTTTGTCATCCCAATTCTCCATCATGTATTTTCTTATATATTACACTTATGTTTCGGCGAGTTAAAGTACATTTTGTAAACTTTTTTAAAAAAGTCGGATCCATGCGGCGAACACACGAATCCGACATAATTATTTAGTTGCAGCGCTTCCAAAGCGAGGGCGAAAACAAAGCGAGAACCGGGAATATCTCCAGTCTGCCGATTATCATGTCCGCGCTGAGCACAAGCTTGCTGAACCACGAGAATCCACTGAAATTGCCGGCCGGCCCGACTATATCAATGCCGGGTCCAATGTTATTCATGCAGGATATAACGGCGGTTACATTGGTTGTGAAGCTAAAATCATCAACAGAAACCAGAAGCGTTGACACTATCATAACGATAACATACGCCACGAGATACATAGAAACATTTCTGACGAGTGCTTCATTCTGAACCTTTCCGTCAATACGGAGCACTTTGACGCTGCGCGGATGAACGACGCGCTGCATCTCGTTGCGAAGAGCCTTGAATAATATAAGGACTCTCGACACCTTCAAGCCGCCGCCGGTAGAGCCCGCGCACGCGCCCATGAGCATGAGTACAACGAGAATATATCGCGAAAGCTCAGGCCAAAGCGAAAAATCAGTGGTAGCAAATCCGGTTGTCGTGATAATCGACGAAACCTGGAAGAAGCTGTGATGAAAAGCGTCAAACCAGCTTGAGAACATTGAGCGAATATTTATTGCTATCACCGTAACCGACACCAAAACGGTTATGATATAGAAGCGAAGCTCCTCGTTTTTGAAAACGAGCTTGAAGTCTCTTGCAAGCAGCAGATAATAAATATTGAAGTTCACGCCGAACAGCAGCATAAACACGGCAATAACACCCTGAAGATAGTAGCTGTCATACGCGCCGATACTGGCGTTCTTTATTCCGAAGCCGCCCGTTCCGGCGGTTGCAAAAGAGTTCAGAACACTGTCAAACAGCGGCATTCCTCCGGCAAAAAGCAAAATGATTTCAATAATCGTCAGCGCAATGTATATGATGTAAAGAATTTGTGCGGTCTGGCGCATCTTTGAAACGAGCTTTCCGAATGTGGGACCCGGGCTTTCGGCTCTCAGAATATAGAGCGACTGAGCGTCGTTGTCTTTGCCCTTGGGTACAACCGCAAGCAAGAACACAAGAACGCCCATTCCACCGAGCCAATGCGAGAAGCTTCGCCAATAGAGCAGACCTTTGGAAAGCGCCTCGACATTTGAAAGTATACTCGAACCGGTCGTTGTGAATCCGGAAACGGTTTCAAAAAAGCAATCTATAAAATTCGGAATCTCACGGCTTATAAAGAACGGCAGTGCACCGAAAAGCGATATCGCAAGCCAGGACAGCGAGACTATCGCAAAGCCCTCTCGCACAAATATATTGCGCTTTTTGGGTTTTATCATATGCATCAGCTGACCGATGACAAGGAGTGCCGCGATGCTGATTCCGAAAGCGAGGACGCATTTGAACTCGTTATGATACAGCGACACAAGCAGCGCCGGGATCATAAAAAGTCCTTCTATCCGCAGAATATTGCCTATATAATTTGCAATAAGTTTATAGTTCATTTTCGCGTCTCCCGGCTCAGTCCTCGGCAAAGATATCGTTTATATCCTTGAACTTGCCCTCTGCAGTGGTGATAACGATTATCGTATCCCCCGCCATTATATAATCATTACCGCTCGGGATAATGACCTTTCCCATGCGGGTTATACAGGCAAGAAGGATATTGTCCTTGAGGTTGACTTTTTTGAGCGGTTCGCCGATGCACTTTGTGCTGTCGGTCACCGCAAACTCAAGGGCTTCAACCTTTTCGTCGACTATCCTGTACAGAGTCTTGACCGAACCGCCGGTGGTGTTGTCCATAGCCCTGACATAGCGGATTATCTCATAGCTCGCGAGCATTTTCGGGCATACGACGCTGCCGATATCCTTGTCTTTGAAGAGCTTGATATACTCGGTACGGTTAATCTTTGTAATAGTCTTTGGTACTTTGCAGACATCCGCGTACATCGATATGATAAGGTTTTCCTCATCGATATTCGTCAGCGAGACTACGGCGTCCGTATCTTCGATACCCTCGGACGAGAGCAGATCTTGGAGCGTTCCGTCGCCGTTGATTATAACAGCACCGGGCAGGCGCTCCGAAAGAGCGCGGCACTTGTCGAGCTTCTGCTCGATTATCTTGACATTGACACCGCTCTTGATAAGCTCATCGGCAAGATAGACTGCAATCTTGCTTCCGCCGATTATCAGCACATCTCTTATCTTCTGATTGCTTATCTTGAGCGCCTTGAGCATTTTGACAAGCTCGCTGCGCGGAGCGGTGACGGTTATCTTGTCGTTTGCCTGAAGCTCAAAGCTGCCGTCGGGAATGCAGACTTCGCCTCCCCTGTCAACGGCGCAAACAAGCACTTTCACGCCGCGCAGAACATCAGATAATTTTTCAAGCTTCTTGCCGACCAGCGCGCAGTCCTCTTTTAACTTGAGCTCAACTATTTCAACGCGGCCTTTGGCAAAAGTATCGCGCTTGAGGAAGCTCGGGAACTGCAAGATGCGGAATATCTCTCTTGCGGCGGTGAGTTCCGGATTGACGGTCATCGAAAGGCCGAAATCGTCGCGCATATACTGAATCGACTGAACATAGTCCGGGTTGCTCATGCGGCAGATTGCATGGCGGCATCCGAGCTTCTTTGCGAGGATACAGCACAACAGGTTTATCTCGTCCGCAGAGGTCGCGGCGATAAGAAGATCGCTGTTTGCAACATCTGCCTCTTCCTGCGTCTTGAGCGTGACTCCGTTTCCGTCGACAACAAGCACATCGAGCTTCTGGAGCGAATCCTCGAGCACATCCGGATTGTTGTCTATGACTACGATATCATGACCCTCGGCAAGCAGCTGCTTCGCGATATTGTAACCGACCTTGCCGTCGCCGACAATAACAATTTTCATTTAAAGTTCCATCCAATCAAAGTAATAGGAAAAATCCTTATCCAATATTATAACTTTCTTTTTTGCTATAGCAATGGCAATTGTGCACAATTAAGCCATAACAATTTTGTGGAAAATTTTCTTTCCCTTCTTAATTATAGCCGGGTCGGCGGCTATTTCGTCGGCAGAAAGCGAAAAATCGAGGCTCTTTACTTTTTCATCGTTGACGCTGACGCCGCCCTGCTCGATAAGTCTTCTTGCCTCGCTTTTGGATTTTGCAAGTCCTGCTTTGACAAGAATATCTATAACGCTGATCTTTCCGTCGGCGAAGTCGTCTGCACTGAGGCTTGTGGACGGCATATCTGCGGAATCCGCTCCGCCGCCGAAGAGTGCTCTTGCGGCATCCTGCGCTTTGTTTGCCTCATCCTCGCCGTGGACGAGCTTTGTCAGCTCATATGCGAGTATCTCTTTTGCCTTGTTGAGCTGGCTGCCCTCCCACTTATCCATCTCGTCAATCTGCTCAAGAGGCAGGAAAGTGAGCATACGGATGCACTTGAGAACATCGCTGTCCGCGACATTTCTCCAATACTGATAGAACTCGTAGGGCGAAGTCTTCTTGGGATCGAGCCAAACGGCGTTGCCCGCAGTCTTGCCCATCTTATGACCCTGGGAGTCGGTAAGGAGTGTTATAGTCATTGCGTGAGCATCCTTGCCGAGCTTTTTGCGTATGAGCTCGGTTCCGCCGAGCATGTTGCTCCACTGATCGTCGCCGCCGAACTGCATGTTGCAGCCGTAGTTCTTGAACAGATAGTAGAAATCGTAGCTCTGCATTATCATATAGTTGAACTCAAAGAAACTCAGACCCTTTTCCATACGTTGCTTATAGCACTCGGCACGAAGCATATTGTTGACGGAGAAGCAGGCGCCGACCTCGCGCAGAAGTTCGATATAATTAAGGTTGAGAAGCCAATCGGCGTTGTTCACCATCTGAGCCTTGCCCTCGCCGAAGTCGATAAAACGCTCCATCTGGCGTCTGAAGCACTCGGCGTTGTGATTGATATCCTCGCGGGTGAGCATCTTTCTCATGTCGGTGCGTCCCGAGGGGTCGCCTATCATGGTAGTGCCGCCGCCGATAAGAGCTATCGGCTTGTTGCCAGCCATCTGCAGTCTCTTCATGAGCGTAAGAGCCATGAAATGACCTGCCGTGAGGCTGTCTGCGGTGCAGTCAAAACCAATATAGAATGTAGCTTTGCCGCTGTTTATCATCTCTCTGATTTCCGGCTCGTTCGTCACCTGCGCGATAAGTCCGCGCGCGACGAGTTCTTCGTAAATTCCCATAGTTATTTTTCCTTTCATTTTGTTCATAAAATTAAAAAGCCTCTGCACGGAGAACCGTGCAGAGGGCGAATTACCGCGGTACCACCTCTGTTCACTCCTTGCGGAGTCTCAGGAGCATTGCGCTCAGCGTATAACGCACGCCTGCGGCTCGGCCTACTATAATTGTTCAGCCTCGCAGCTCGGAGATGTATTTCGCCGCCATACCGCGTCCCCTCACAGCGCCCGGAGACTCTCTTTGCCGGCATGATGCGGTTACTTCTTCCCGTCACAGCTTTTAAAATATGCAGTCATTATAAACCATACTTCAAAAGTTGTCAACAGTGATATGATTTGTAAATTATTTTATATGTATACTACATTTATTGCATACTTGCACGACTTGTGGTAAAATATGTTTGTTTATCCGAAAACTAAAAGCATCAAGGAGTTAATCGCAAATGGCTGAATACAACTTCAAAACGGGCGTGGATGCCGGAGAATACAGAGACTTTCTCAACGTCTCCCCTGCCTATTGCTTCACACAGCTGCCCGAATGGTCCGAGGTCAAGGACAACTGGGATCACGACATATGCATGCTCTACAAAGACGGCGCGCCCGCAGTAGGCGCACTTCTTTTGATAAGGCATCTGCCGATGGGCAAAAAGCTCATATATTCCCCGCGCGGTCCCGTCGGCGATTTCGGCGACGCAGAGGCAATGCGCGAATTCTCGACTCAGCTGAAAAAATACGCAAAGAAGATCGGCGCGATTGCCGTTAAGGCAGACCCGTTCGTAATAAGAGAAAACTACGAAAAGCAAAATGCCGCCGATTTCGGCAACTCATTTGACGAGACGATAAGAGTCATGCAGGAGTGCGGATTTGTTCACAGGGGCTTGAGCACCGACATAAACGCATATTTTCAGCCGAGATTCAACATGGCTATCCCGCTCTTCAACGAAAACGGACCTATCGACAGCGCGGGATTTTTGAAAGCTGTTCCCAAAAAGACCCGCTATTATATGGGCTCGTTCCATAATTCCAAGGGCATCGAGTTCATAAAGGCCGACCCGGACGACGATCTTTCGGAATTTGTCCGCCTGCTCGGTCAGACCGAAAAGCGCCAGGGTATCTCGCTGAGAAACGAAGAATATTTCAAAAAGATACGCCATGCGTTCGGCGACAGGGCGGTCATATATTATGCGCGCATGCACCTCGACAGATATGTTGAATATCTCGAGGGTCTGATTGCAAAGAAGCAGAACATTCCCGAAAACACGCGCAAGCTCGATGAGGCAAAGGCTCTTATCGAAGAAAAGGGAAACACCGTGAATCTCGCCGCCAGCCTTGTCATTATGCCCGATCCGCAGGCGAAGCTCAAAATTGCCGAGTATCTCTATGCCGGCTCCGATCTCTCTGTGCTCTCGACCCTCTGTGCATCTGTTGGGCTTATATATGCGGGAGTCTGCGATTCCATAGACGCCGGATGCGACTATTTCAACCTCGGCGGAGTTGACGGAAGCTTTGAAGACCATCTTTCAAAGTTCAAGATAAAGTTCGTTCCCCATATTTTCGAATATGTCGGCGAGTTTGACATGCCGGTTGACAAAATTATGTATCTCGGGTTTGAAAAGCTTCTGCCTATGGCAAAGAAGGCAATCAAAAAGATAAAAAAATAAGGCAGGTAAAGAAATGAAAATAAAAAATGAAAAAGGATCTGTTATCAGCAGAATTTTCAAAGATAACAAATACTGTTGGCTCGCTTTCGGCTGCTCGGCAGTTATAATGCTGATAGTCTATATCTGCTACAGCCTCATACCGTTCGGCGATGTGACCATTCTCAGAATGGATCTCTATCATCAGTACGGCCCGCTTTTTGCGGAGTTCTATGACCGCGTTACCCAGATGAAGAGCTTCCTCTACTCGTGGAATACGGGTCTCGGAGGCAGCTTTCTCGGCAACTTCTATAACTATCTGTGCAGCCCGCTTTCGATAGTCATGCTCATCTTCGGCCACAAGAATATGCCCGAGGCGATAGCGACAATGATTCTTCTCGCTGCGGCGTTTTCGAGCGCGACCTTCTGCTATTATCTCAAAAAGTCGTTCGGCGAGCATTCGCTCATAACCGCAGCGTTCGGTGTGCTCTATTCTTTCTGTGGCTTCTTTATAGCCTATTATTGGAACCTGATGTGGCTCGACGCCATGGTTCTTTTCCCACTGATGATTCTCGGCATTGAACGCATCATCAACGAACGCAGACCCGCTCTCTACATTTTCTCGCTGTCGATGACACTGCTGACGAGCTACTATATGGGCTACATGGCGTGCATCTTTGCGGTGCTCTATTTCCTTGTATATTATTTCAGCCGTTATAACATCTCCGACACCACAAAAGCTCCCGAAGTTTACACCGACCCGGACGGCGAGCAGTACAGCAAGCTAAAAGATAAAATCAGATACAACTCATTCCTGTCCGACGGAATAACATTTGCTCTTTCGAGCATTGCAGGCGCGGCTCTCGTTGCGTTCGCGCTCATTCCCGTCTATTTTATTCTTCAAAGCTGCTCCGCGACGAGCGGAACATGGCCCGAGACCGTCAAGTCATATTTCAAGATATTCGACTTCCTCGCAAATCATCTTGCAAGCGTCACTCCCACAATAAGAAGCAGCGGAACCGATGTTCTTCCCAATGTCTATTGCGGAATGGCAACGGTAATACTTGTCCCGCTCTATCTTTTCTGCAAACGCATACCCGTAAGAGAAAAGATAGCAAATGTGCTTCTTCTCGGGCTTATATATTTCAGCTTCAATCTCAATGTGCTCAATTATATTTGGCACGCATTCCACTTCCCGAACGATCTGCCCTACAGATTCTCGTTCATGTATTCGTTCATCCTGCTCACCATGGCATATAAGGCGTTCCGACACATTACCGAGTTCTCCGGCAAAGAGATACTCGGCGCGGGAGTAGCTATTCTTTCGGGAATAGTTATAATCCAAAAAGTCGGTTCAAAGAACGTCGATGAAACAACTGTTATTATCAGCCTGCTGTTTGTCGTGCTCTATACGCTTATATTCTATCTCTTCTCGACCAAGAAATATCAGGCGTCGGCTATGGCTGTTCTGATGCTCTGCTGCGTCTGCGCCGAGGCTATAAGCGCCGACACCGACAACTACAGCATGGACAGAACAAAGACCGAATACGCCGGAGACTATCAGGATTTCAGAGACCTCAAGAATGAACTTGATGACATTGAGGGCAATGACACTTACCGTATGGAGCTCACCTCACTCAGGGCGCGCATGGATCCCGCATGGTATAACTACAACGGCGTATCCACCTTCTCGTCCATGGCATACGAAAAGGTTGCAAATCTGCAGGAGCAGCTCGGTCTCTACGGCAATTATATCAACAGCTACACCTACAATCCGCAGACCCCGGTCTACAATTCAATGATGTCGCTCAAGTATATTGTCGACAACAACGAATACAACCCGCCGCTGAGCGATGAGTTCTATGAATATGTCGGCTCATCCGGCAAGTTCCATGCATACAGGAACAAATACTGGCTCCCTATAGCCTACTGTGTGAATGAAGATATCACTGCATGGAGCTTCGATTCGGACAATCCGTTTGAGGTGCAGAATGACTACTTCTTCCGCGCAACCGGAATCGATGAAGTCTTCAACAGGCTTGATATCACAGATTCTTATTTCTATAACATCGATCCTATTTCGATAGGTCTTGATACGGGCTACATGAACTACTACAAGACTTCTTCGGACAGCACCGGAACTATTTCGTTCACCGTATCGCCCAAAAAGGATCAGAATGTTTATCTGTTCGTTGAATCCGCGGGAATTGAAGATGTTCTTATCTCGGTCGGCTACGAGCAGTATTCCCAAAACACGAGCCGCGAATATGTCTATGACCTCGGCATGTGCAAGACGGGAACGCCGATAACCGTTGAAATGACCGTCAAGGATGATGTCAACAGCGGTGCGCTCAACTTCTTTGTCTACGGGCTCGACACAGACAAATTCGTTGAGGGCTATAACAAGCTCAACAGCGGCGCGCTGAATATCGAGAGCTTTACCGACACAGAGATAACCGGCACGCTGAACGCCGCAGAGGACAGTATTATTTACACCTCCATCCCCTATGACAAGGGCTGGAAAGTTACTGTTGACGGAAAGGAAGTCAGCGAGAATGATATTGTCGCCGTCGGCGACGCACTGCTCGGAGTCAGAGTTAGCGCAGGAAACCACAGTGTAAAGTTCAAGTACACTCCGCGTGGAATGGTTATCGGACTCGGCATATCAGTTGTTACAGCACTGATTCTTATCGCTGTTGCGATTCTTCTGAAAAAGAGAAAGAAGCATCAGCCTCAGCCTGTCGCAGTGGCAAGCGGAAGCGCTGTGTCCGACACTGCATCTACGGAAATGTCGGATATCGGCAACGATTCTGCTGAAGAAACGCCCGAAACTTCGATAGATAAACCCGAATCAACCGAGAGCGACGAAACCGAATAATAAAAGCAAATGCGCTGCCGTATAAACTGCGGCGGCGCATTTTAAAAGAGGTAAACGAATGCTGAAATTCAACAGTGACGGCAAGTTCACAATAATGCAGATAAGCGACGCGCAGGATCTCCCGCTCGTTCGCAAAAGCCTTGTCCGGATGATAAACAGAGCCTGCGATGTTCTGCACCCCGATCTCGTTCTGTTCACGGGCGACAACATACTCGGCAATCATATAAACGATGCCGTGATAGGCACAAGGCAGGTAGCCTCCGGGCATGATGCGACGAGATCACGCATGGAACGGGCGATAAGTCATATTATCCTGCCGCTTGAAGCGAGAAAGATACCGTTTGCCGTGCTGTACGGGAACCACGATGATATGAACTGCATAGAAAAATCCGAGCAGTCGGAAATATACGGCAATTACTCATCGTGCGTCGGAAGCGGCGCGGACGTCGGCGCAGGATGCGGAACTTATGATATCCCGATAATGTCGTCGGACGGAACGCGGCGCGCTTTCACCGTGTGGATGCTCGACTCCGCAGGAAAAGGCTCAGACGGCAATTGGTACACGACCATAAGCCGCAACAAAATAGATTGGATGCTCCGAAAGAATGAAAAAATCCAAAAAGCTTTCGGAGTTCTCCCCTCTTTTGTATTTCAGCATGTCCCGATTCCGGAGACTGTGCAGCTCATACGCGAGTGCGAAAAAAATAATGAATGCACAGAGCACGACGGGCGATTTTATGAGCTCGACCCCCAAAAAGCCCACGGCACTCTCGGCGAATATCCGGACGTATGCTCTGAAAATGTCGGCGAATTTGAAGCGTTGAAAGAAATGGGAGGCGTGCTTGCCGCAGTCGCGGGTCACGATCATCTAAATTGCTTTGAGGGCAAAGTCGATTACATTGACATAATCCAAACAGCCTGCGCGTCATTTCGATGCTACGGCAACAAGATGCGCGGCGTGCGTATCTTTGAGCTCGATGAAGCCAAGCCGTTTGAGTATAAAACAAGAACGGTAACATATTTCGACCTATTCAAAAAGACTCCGGTCTCAATAATGCGATACATAAACGATGCGGATGACAAGGAAAAACTAAAATACGGCATATGGGCGGGAACCGCGGCGACCGCCGCCGTCGGCGCTCTTATGATAGCGCTCGGAAAAAGAAAATAAAAACAGGAAGTATGGCTTTGAGTCATACTTCCTTTGCTTGTTTCGCAACAGTTGAAAACCCCCGGTTCTACCGGGGGAAAAAGAAAGCTTAAGTAAAAAAAGAAGCACCTCGCAAAAG
>OGYE01001854.1_pt1 | contig 13454 bp, 17 predicted proteins | sample 1576471 | NCBI WGS metagenome assembly OGYE01 (sample SAMEA3541532, study PRJEB24748) | human gut metagenome | biome: human gut; feature: human-associated habitat; material: faeces | place: China | collected 2012
GCATAGCAGCTCATGCTCCAAAAGGCAAACCGCCAAAAAGAAAAGAGCGCGGAACCTATATTTTCAATTCCAAAGATCTGTGTATGATTGAGCATATTCCGGATCTTCTGGAAGCAGGAATTGACAGTTTTAAGATTTTATCACACCACCCCGCCGTATACTGAACACTTTCTCCCGCTCTCTGTCCCCACACATAATACATTCCATCACCTGCGGTCCTTCCCCGTTCACGGTAATTGTCTTCAACTCATAGATGCATCGTATCAGTTCATTCGGAATATGTACATTCGTCAACGCTCGCAGCGTCTGATACAGAAGTTTCAGCATCTCTGTCTCATCATTCGCCTCTCTTGCATAATATCCCGCCAGATCCATAAAATAGAATCCATAATACGCACCTTCTACATCTGTACGCAGTTCCTGGAAATAATTGGAAATAGAGGCCGACACCAGTGTGTAGGATGTCCGCCCTTCATACACAGTAAACTCTCCAAAAGAAAAAGGGCTCGTCACTCCCATCAGTGCGCTGTTCGGTCTTCTTGCACCGCGTGCGAATGCCGAGATCTTCCCTCTTTCCCTGGTCAGTATTACCACTCGTCTGTCATATTCACCTATCGGTGCTGCTGTCAGTATCATGCCAGTCAGTGTAATCTGATTTACCAATTGTATCTCCTTCTTTGTATCTGTTCATCGTCTCCTCACAGATACGCATTCCCTTATAATACAGATAATCTTCTATCTTTCCCGTTGTGACGAATCTGTCCCAGTACTCTTCCATATGATCACCTCATCCTTTGCCAGGGCATATTTTTTCTAATGCTCCAAGATTAGGTTCTCCCATGGATACTGCTTTTTATTCGTCCTCGCGGTATCCAAAATTTTTCATCAGGAATTCACTGTCTCTCCAGTCTTTCTTTACTTTGACCCAGAGCTTGAGATTGACCTGCTGATCCAGCATTTTCTCGATCTCATAACGTGCAGTACTTCCGATCTTTTTCAACATACTTCCTTTTTTACCAATAATTATCCCCTTGTGTGAATCACGCTCACAGATAATTGTTGCATCGATGTGCATCACTTTATTTCTGACTTTCATACTGTCAATGGCAACTGCGATACCGTGCGGAATCTCTTCCTGCAAGCAGTGCAGTGCTTTTTCACGGATCAGTTCGGCCACAATCTGACGCTCCGGCTGATCTGTAATGGTATCTTCATCATAGAACTGTGGTCCGTACGGAAGGTATTTCATGATCACTTTTACAAGCTCATCGGTATTGTCACCGTTTCTCGCAGATACCGGAACGATTTCTGCAAAGTCATAGACATCTTTGTACGCAGCGATGGCCGGAAGAACATCTTCCTTCTTTACACTGTCTATCTTATTGATGACCAGTACAACCGGTGTCGTTACTTTCTTAAGCTGGCTGATGATATGCTGTTCACCTGCACCGATAAATGTTGTCGGCTCTACCAGCCAGAGTACCACATCTACTTCATTCAGCGTACGTTCTGCCACATTGACCATATACTCCCCAAGCTTGTTCTTTGCTTTATGGATTCCCGGTGTATCCACGAACACAATCTGACCGTCATCTGTTGTAAGTACAGTCTGGATACGGTTACGTGTCGTCTGTGGTTTATTCGATGTAATCGCGATCTTCTGTCCGATCAGCTGGTTCATCAGAGTTGATTTTCCAACGTTTGGACGGCCAATCAATGTTACAAATCCTGATTTATAATCCTTTTTCATATTTTCTCCTGTTCTTTTTACTATTGAAGACACCTAAAATGTTGTCACATTTTTAAACATATCTTTTGCTTCTTCTATCTTCTCTTCGCTTCCGATCACGCAGATCTGTCCGGCTTTCATCACTGCTTCTACGACATCTGCCAGTTTCCGGATATCTTCCTGTCCTGCCTCAAGGATCTGCAGACGCTCTTTCTTGATTGTCTCTGCACTGACTTTATTCATGTACAGATTGAACGAACGGTCTCCTTTTGCAGACGGTGTCATCGGCTGGTCAATATTACTCATAGTTCCAATAATATATTTATTCATATCACGATCGCTGACGGTAAAGTTTCTCAGATAATCGGCAATGCCTTCGTAAACTTCCATCGTTCTTTCCAGGTTCGTGTTTGATACATTGCGCAGATATTTTGAGTACAAGGGCTATGAAGTAAACTATGTGTCAAACTTTACCGATGTCGATGACAAGATCATCAAGCGCGCGAATGAAGAAGGTGTGGATGCGTCTGTGATTTCCGAGCGCTACATCGCAGAGTGCAAGAAGGATATGGCAGCGCTTCATGTAGAAGAAGCAACGACACATCCGCAGGCAACGAAGGAAATCCCGGACATGATCGCAATGGTAGAGACGCTGATTGAGAAGGGCTATGCATACGAAGTAAATGGAACCGTATATTTCCGTACGAGAAAGTTCTCTGATTATGGTAAGCTTTCTAAGAAGAATATTGACGATCTGCGTGCCGGAAACCGTGAACTTCTTGTATCCGGTGAGGATGAGAAGGAAGATCCGCTTGATTTTGTACTCTGGAAGCCGAAGAAGGAAGGCGAGCCATCATGGCCATCTCCTTGGGGCGATGGAAGACCAGGCTGGCATCTGGAGTGTTCGGTTATGTCGAAGAAGTATATTGGCGATGTCATTGATATTCATGCCGGTGGAGAGGATTTGATCTTCCCACATCATGAGAATGAGATCGCGCAGAGTGAGGCAGCCAATGATACAGAGTTTGCACGGTACTGGATGCACAATGGATTTTTGAAGATTAACAACGAGAAGATGTCCAAGTCACTTGGAAACTTCTTCACGGTAAGAGAGATTGGAGAAAAGTACGATCTGCAGGTCATCCGCTTCTTCATGCTTTCCGCACATTACAGAAGTCCGCTTAATTTCTCATCAGAGCTTGTGGAAAGCTCTAAGAACGGACTGGACAGAATCCGCACATCAGCATCAAAGGTAGAGGAAGCAATCAACAACAGTACAGTTGCAGATATGACCGAGGCAGAGACAAAGCTGGCAGAGGAGATTCCAGCGTTTGTAAAGCGCTATGAAGATGCGATGGAAGATGACTTAAATACAGCCGATGCGATTTCTGTTATCTTTGAGCTTGTAAAATTTGCAAACACAAATGTCGAGGCTGGTGTAACAAGCAAGGCATTTGCGCAGAAGATCTATGATACGATGAAACAGCTGATGGATATTCTTGGTATTGATATCAAGGAGCAGGAGGTGCTTTTAGACGAGGAGATCGAGAATCTGATCGAGGAACGTCAGGCAGCCAGAAAGGCAAAGAACTTTGCGAGAGCGGATGAAATCCGTGATCTGCTCACAGAGAAGGGAATCATTCTGGAGGATACCAGAGAAGGTGTAAGATGGAAGAGAGCGTAAAGACCGAACAGGTAAATGCATATCAGTACTCGCCACTTGCGCTTGCGTATATGGGTGACAGTATATTGGATCTGCTTGTGAAGAAATATTTTGTCACACATTCCAATATGCAGCCGCATAAGTATCATGTGGAGGTCAGCAAGATCGTTAAGGCGGTGAATCAGGCAGATTATATCGATCAGATCATGGAAGAACTGTCAGAGGATGAGCTGGATGTCTACAAGCGTGGCAGAAATACGAATACTCATTCCAAGGCGAAGAATGCCACGATGGGACAGTACCGCAAAGCAACGGGATTAGAAGCCCTGTATGGATATCTGTATCTGAAAGGGGATATGGAACGACTGCAGTATTTTGTGAATGGTATGATTAAACAGTATCTCGCGGGCAAAGAACAGTAAAGGAAAACAAAATGAGTGAGAATAAGAATATTATAAATGAACAGGAACCGCAGGACGACCATATGATTGAAGGCAGAAATGCGGTGTTAGAGGCGTTTCGTGCCGGAAAAACAATCGACAAGCTGTATATTCAGGATGGTCTGCGCGATGGCGTGATTTCATCCATCTTACGTGATGCGAAGAAAAAAGATGTGATCGTAAATTTTGTGAGCAAGGAAAAGCTTGATCAGATGTCTCCAGACCGGAAGCATCAGGGTGTGATGGCAATTACAGCGGCATTTTCATATGCGGAAGTGGATGATATCTTAGAAAAAGCAAAGGAAAAGGGCGAGGATCCGTTTATCTTTATTTTAGATGAGATTGAGGATCCGCATAACTTAGGTGCGATTATCCGTACTGCAAATCTGTGTGGGGCACATGGCGTGATCATTCCGAAGCGCCGGGCAGTCGGACTGACTGCAACGGTAGTCAAGGCTTCGGCAGGTGCAATCCACTATACACCAGTTGCCAAGGTGACAAATATTGCCAAGACAATCGAACATGTAGGTATCTGCGGTGAGCACGGCGGTGACCCATCATCAGTTGAGTTCTGTCACAAGATTGGTCTTGACTATGTATCATGCTCACCATTCCGTGTGCCGATCGCAAGACTTGCTGCTGCTCAGGCTGCTATTGCTGAAATGTAATTCAGTCATTTTTGTACTGATATTATATAGCGTAATATTTTGGGCTGTCCCGTTTTGGGACAGCCCTTTTGCATTGCTTAAATAATAAAAAATCAGAACAAGGCTTTTTAAAGTCTTGTGGGCTTTGCCCACACCCACAAACTTTGAAAAGTCATAATTTATTCGACATCATATTATTGAAAAGTCAGATTATTTGTGATAAAATTTACTTGAAAAGTCAGAACGGAGGAAATGATATGCTCTACAGAAAAATCGAAAAATTGATTGAAGAACATTTAAAATCTGACACTCAGAAAATTCTTTTGATTGACGGCGCAAGGCAGGTCGGAAAAACATATATTATTCGTTATGTAGGTCAAAGATTATTTGAAAATTTTATTGAAATAAATATGGTTGAAGATTCCATAGGCGACCGTCTTTTTGCCAATACAAAAACTATTGAAGATTTTTATTTGCAAGTAAGTATGATTGCAGGCAATAAAATGAAAGCTAAATCCGACACATTAATATTTATAGATGAAATTCAGGCATATCCGCATTTACTTACACTGCTTAAGTTTTTATCTCAAGATAATAAGTTCACATATATAGCAAGCGGCTCGCTTTTGGGTGTAACATTGTCGCAAACAACATCAATTCCTATAGGAAGTATTCGTAAAGTACGAATGTATCCGCTTGATTTTGAAGAATTTTTGTATGCTAACGGAATGAATGAATTTGTAATCTCCGCAGTGCAAAATAAATTCAAAGAATTACAATCACTTGATGAAAATATGCACAATAAAATGATGGATTATTTTCAAAAATATCTGCTTATAGGCGGTCTTCCTGATGCAGTCAACTCATATCTTAATGGAAAAAATATTCAGTCCGTGCGAAATATCCAAAACGAAACACACGATTATTATGCAGCAGACGCATCAAAATATGATGAAGAAAAAAAGCTAAAAATACGCAGAATTTATGATCTTATTCCTTCTAATATGGAAAGCAAAAAGAAACGAGTAATAGCAAAAAACATTGAAAATAAAAAAGGCAAAACTTTTACAGATTACAGCGATGAATTTGAATATCTTATAAGCGCCGGCATAGCACTTAATGTACAGGCAATTTCCAATCCTGTTTTTCCGTTAATTGAATCCACAGGAAAAAATCTGCTGAAACTATATCTTAATGATGTGGGTATTTTGACAAGTATTTTGTACGGTAATAATATCAGAGCAATTTTGGATAATAAAAGCAGTATAAATCTTGGCTCGGTATATGAAACTGTAGTGGCAAGCGAATTGACTGCGCACGGATATAAATTATTTTACTATGACAACCGCAGTAAGGGCGAAGTTGATTATTTGATAGATGACTATAACAGCCTTTCGGCAGTACCTATTGAGGTTAAATCGGGCAAAAATTACACAGTTCACAGTGCTCTTAATACATTTGTACAAAATGAAGACTACCACATAAAAAAAGCCTTTGTAGTATCAAACGAAAGAAAAGTTCAAACAAAAGGCAAAATAACTTATATTCCGATTTATTATATAATGTTTTTTAACGCTAATTCAACTTTGGAAAACAATATAGAATTTTAACACAGCTGAATTATAAGGTAATCTAAATAATTTATAGTTTAGCAAAATAATTATAAAAGGCTGACTCGGTATCAATTGCCGAAGTCAGCCTTTTTAGGGAGAGTATATTAAGAAAGAAAAAGAATTTGCAAACTTTTAAATCACATTAACATATTAAATAATTTTAAATTCTTATGAACATACCTTACATACATCCATAGAATAGACCATATTATCTTTTGCAACCATTGTAAGCGGCATTTCAGGCAAAAGTATGTTAAAGCCTACAAGGAAGCTTTCTTTACCGCCATCGTGAAGTCCCGTTACAATTCTTACGACATTATTTTTCTTGGCAAATTCAGCCGCTGCACGATCTGCGTTCTTATCAAAAAGCACTGTCATATCCGCACCAAACTGTTTTGATACCATATTAAGGTATTCAATCTGCCAAGCTGCCTCGGTGTAATCGTGCGTAGGCTCAAGCACAGACAATACTCTTAAGTCGCAGTCCGTATCGTCTGCAATCTGCTTTGCAATCTTAATAATTCGGTCGCAATCAAACTGCAGTGTTACACAAGCAAGCACTACAGCACGCTTTTCAGTATTCATTTTGTCACCTCCAAACATTTCCGTGCGTAAGTCGCATTGCACGGTTTATAAATCGTTTTTCAGATAATCCCACAAGCGTGAGGCATCTGACTGACCATTATATATATAATCCAAATCGGTACCATGCAGGTTAAACATATTCCTGCCGACAAGGAGTCCGATACCGAAGTCGTTGTAATCGTTTCTTGCACTGTACATAACTATATAGTGATTATTCGCATATATGAATGACGGTCTGTAAAGTCCGCCGCCGTCCCACACTGTATAATCATCTGACGGAGAAGCTACTTTCATTGCTGTTTCCCAATTGAACCCGTCCTCCGATGCTGAAAAATACAGATTCATATGCTTTCTGTCTTTTTTATTGGTTGTAGCGCAGGCTAACAATTCATATCCACGGTTTGTTTTTATTACATCAGGGTGCCATACATATGCACCGTCTTCAAAAGTTAAGTCTGTGGGCTGAGGCTGCGACCATACACCGTTTCTCAATTCTCTGTAATAGAGTTGATAATGACACACATACCATACTTTATATGCACCGTCGTCACGGATTATGGCAGGACTCACCATATCATACTTTTCTTTTTCGTAGGTTTCAAAATAAACAAGTTTGTCGCTCCAATTATCACCGTCATACGAATATCTCATATACAATGCCATATAGTCGGTATCGTAATCCGTATATCTCCAAAACAGCTCAAGGCGGTCAAGTTCTTTGTTATATACAAGATGACTGTCCGAATTATAGCGTACGGATTTTTTATAATTTGCAAGCGGCGGCTCTGTAAATTTTACCTCCGAATAATTTATAAGATCGTTTGTTCCGACAATCTGCGGATTTTCGTAGTAGTCATTACCACTTGGATAAGGTGTGTAAGACAACCAAAATCTGTAACCGTTCCATTCCTTATCCATATCAATCAACTTTGGATGATATGCATTGTTCGGATAGTAACTTTCAATTGTACTGTCGGAATTTATCAAATTAAGTTTGCTTATTGAATTTGAAGAAAAATTAAAATCCTGTTTAAATTTCTTTTTTGAGTCAGTTTCTGTATTTTTACTTTTTAAATTAGTTTGTTTGCTTAAAGCGGCTGATGATATCTGCGGCTTTGTTTCTGATGTTGATGTTGTGCTTTCACTCACACCGTTTGAAACAGCATTTCCTGTATTTGCACAGCCTGCAAAAACCGATGCAGTCATAACTGCCACAAGCAAAAATGCAAGTATTCTCTTCATATGTACCCTTTCTAAACTAAATCAGCATTACTAAGTCAACCGTCAACTTTAAAACCTTCCTCGCTTATCTCGGATTCACTTGAAAAATCTTTATACTGATCTATAAATCTCCAAAACTTCCCGGCGCTGTTTACTCCGTCATTTATATAATCGCAGTTTGTACCGTAAAGATTATACATATCTTTGCCGAATAAAAGTCCCACACCAAAATTTTTGGCGTCATTTCTTCCGCCGTAAAGGACATAATACATTCCGTCCGAATACATAAATGTCGACCTGTAAAGTCCGTTGCCGTCCCAGTCAAAATCGTTACCGGTAGGCTCAAGAACCTTTTTGGCAGTGCCGAATTTCAATCCGTCATCTGACTTTGCATAGTAAAGATTCATATGTTTTCTATCTTGCTTATCTTCGGTTGCACAAGTCAGAATTTCGTACTTATCATTATTCTTAATTAAATCTATATGCCATGTAAATGCATCGTTTTCATAAGGCAGTTTACACATTCTTATTTTTGACCATTTTCCGTCCTTGAGTTCACGATACTTTACTTTATAAGCATTTACATACCACACTCTGTATGTACCGCTATCATATACAATACCGGGACTTACCATATCTTCTTTTTTTCTGTCATAGGTTTCAAAAAAAGTTTCCGGTTTGCTCCATGTATTGCCGTCATATGAATAACTCATTAAAAGAGAGGCATAATCAATATCATAGTCTGTGTATCTCCATATTATCTCAAGACGATTTAAGTCATTGTTATAAACAATCTCACTGTCCGAATTAAAGCATCTGCCATTTTTATAATTTGAGAGAACAGGTTGCGAAAATTTAATTTCGGAATAGTTAATTAAATCGTTCGATGCGACAATATGCGGATTTTCGTATTCATCATTGCCTTGCGGATACGGAGTGTATGACACCCAGTATCTGTATCCGTTCCAACCGTCTTTACCTAAATCAAGCACCTTTGGGTGGTAAGCATTGTTTGGAAAGCACTCTTCCTGATACTCATCAACGCATTTTAAGTTCAACTTTGACGGCGAATTTTTGGTAAGTTCAAATCCCGTCATATCAACATTCGGCGATGTAGTAAACTCTGCAGGCTTTTTGTTAATAACAGTTGACGCCATAGTATGCGTGTTTTCGTATTTAGATGCATCGGTGTTTTTCGGTAAATTATATGCGGCAAAAACAGAAACACTAGCCACCGCAACCGCAGTAACAAATATCAACACAAACTTTTTCATTAAAAAGTTGCTCCCTTTCTATACAAATCAGCTTTTATATACGCACTTTGTATTACACTCATTAATACATATAACTATATATCTATACCGCGATTTTGTCAAGCCAAAAAGAACAACAATTTTTTTTAGATGCAAAAATGATACAAAAATCGGCGATTTCGTATGATACTATACTTTTTTCTGACTGTGTAAATATCATAGCCTCTGTATATGATTATATTATATTGACCGTGTGAAATTAAGGTGAATTTTGGCATAAGAATTATAAAAGTTTAGTTAACCATAATTTACCCCAACTTTTGATAAATAACCGCCTAAATTCACGGCAAAAAAAAATCCGCCATTCACAAAGAACAGCGGATAAGAATTTATTTTTTAGTTAAAATCAAAATAACTCTTTGTCATCGGTTTCGGTGTCGGCGTCAAGACTTTCGTCCTTAGCATCTCTCTGTGAGAGCCTATTTACATAAGCCTTTAAAGCCTCCATCTCCCTATCAACAGATTTTTTCTCTTCTGTTTTAACTTCTTCTTTTACGGGTTCGTTCTGAACTTCTTTTGCAGGCTCTTCCTTTTTCTCCGGCTGTGCCTCGAAAGGAGAACTTTTGTACTCGTTTTCATTTGAGCAAGCAACTGTAATGTCAACAACCTCTTCGTTTTTAAATTCAGGTTTCGGCTGTGTTTCGGGTGTACCGTAAAAAATATCGTTTGAACTGTCAACAATCTGACGGTAACACTCTCTTGCCTTGGCAATCTTAGCTTTGGAATTTTCAATTACTTCAAAAAGCTTTTTCTGCTGTTCTTCAGAAACGCTCTCGCCTTTCTTTGCATTCTCATAGAAAGACTTACCCAAAGCAATATATGCTCTGTTCATAAGCTCACTTTCACATTTCATAATAAGGCGAAGACGGTTAAGTTTTGCATTTGTACGGTTTTTCTCAACAATATTCTGAGTAACATTAGAAATAGTATCTGCCGCAGTGTTGACTGTACCTTTAACAGTATCAAAAAAAGTCATAGCAATATCTCCTTTAACGCATAAATGCGGGTTCGTTTTTATAACACTATTATTATGACAGATATTAAAGATAAAATCAATATTTTTTTTGAATTTGCTTGTTAAAAATGTACTTGTTTGATATAATATTTTAGAAAGGGGTGTTGAAATATGTCGGACAAGGTAATAAAAGCAATAGTGTGTCCGGGTTGTGGAGAACTTAGCAAAGCGGAAATCCACACAAGCATAAATCCTGCACGAGATAAAACTATAAGAAAAAGAGTGCTTGACGGAGAGTTGTTTGATTTCAGATGTCCGTCCTGCGGCTACACCGCTAAACTTAACTATCCACTTTTATATAACGATATGAAAAACCGTTTTATGGTTTACCTTATACCTAAAATTGACCGTTTTCAGCTTTGCGACAATGAGCTTGAAAACAAATACAGCAATCTGCGCAACATCAACAAGCGAATTGTGCCAACATTCAATGCATTCAAGGAAAAGCTGTTTATTTTTGAATCGGGACTTGACGATATGGCTGTAGAATTGACAAAACTCGCAATTAGCCAGACGGTATCGAAAAAGCTCGGAAACATTGAAGTAAACGAGGGATACCTGTCAATGTATGACAGAGAAACCAACACAATGGGATTTACATATTTTACAGGCAAAGACAAAGAGCCGTATGTGCAGACCGCAAGACTTGAAATATACGGCAAATCAAAGGGAATCATTGACAAATTTGCTTATAAAGACAAAAAACTTAAAGGCTTTATAAAAATTGACCGAGAATGGGCAGAAAATGTACTTTACCGCTATAAGCATTTCCGCCACATGGAAAAGGTCAGAAAATTAAATGAGGATTAAAAAATTACACTCCTATCAGTAACCATTACCGATAGGAGTTTTTTGTTTGTATTTTAATGAGTGGTGGGTTGTGGTTTACCGCTCAAATTTTTTGTTATTTAATATTCTGTCGCTTGACTAAAGTAAGCCGAACCACACTTTACCGTTCGCCCTTAAAATCAACTTACAAATTCAACCGTAATCTCAAGATGAGCAGGGAAGTCGTTTTCAATCATCTTATTTACCCATACTTTATTTAATTCGCTCAAGGAATCGGAAATTTTTAAGCTCAAAGCGTTTTGGGACGGATTTTCGGTGATTTTAAAATTACCGAGTCCGTATCCCTCCAAAATCTTATTAAAACCCTCGGGAGTACAAAACTCCTCGTTTGTCTGCTCTCTTATCTTTAAAAGTTCCCGTCTTTTCTCAATACTCAAATCATCTCTCACTGCGCCCGTAAATCTTTCCCGTTCGGTAAGTCCGTAGCTTTGCGCCGTATCAATGAAATATTCTTTAAGCATTTCGTCAAGCTCGTTAAAAAGCAGATCAAGCCCTGCGGCAAAGGCTTTTAATTCCGCATAAGTTCTGCCGCCTGTTCTAACCGAATAAAGTTTGGTATCTGTAAGTTTTTTAACCATTGAAGTATAACTGTCCATCATTTCACCTCAATTTTTACAGTGCCGACCGAAAATACCTGTGCCGCCGTCGCATTCACATCAACAAAATTCGTCGGAAATTTATATGAACAAATACAACCGCTGTTCATCAGCCTTTTTCCAAGCTCCGCCACATACATAGTACCGCCGATCTCAATTTCATTTAAGTAATCTTTAAACACCTGTGTACAAATGTTCACTATATCATTTCTGATATATCCGTCTTTAGCATACACTGCGACAGACAAATTAATTTTTCTCAATTGTGCCGAAATAACTTTAACATCAACATTCAGTTCTCTGTTTTTGGCGATAAGCACCTGTGCTTGTGCCACTGCCGCCGATGACGGCGAATTTTCTCCGTTGCTTACATATACATCTACCGTGCCCGTACCTCTGCCCTTTGCTATAACTCCCGCTTTAGTAATTCCGGGTACACTTAGCGCAAGTTTTTCGTAATATGCTTTGTTTGTTCCGTTTGACAGCACAAGAAAACTTGCCTTAATTCTTTCTCTTAATTCATCGTCGGTTTCTGCGTCACAACCGTCCTCAAACGGTTCTCTGTTATATGCGTAATTGATTTCCGCAGGTGCGGATACAATGATTTTTGCTGTATTAATGGGAATATTTGAAATCTTACCCGCCTTGTCCGCCTCTGCCGAAACGCTGACAAGTGTATTTCCCGCCGCAATCTCCGCATCTTCAACAGTAACATATCTTAGCGGCTCGGTGTCTGCCGTGGCGACCATACTTCCTTTAGGAATAAAAATGCTGTTTTCAACAGGTTCATTGATAAAGAATGTAATTTCACCCTGCGCTTTCTGCGCCTGTTTACGCTCAAGTCCTCTTTGAGATGCAAAATAATCAAGATACTCGCCGCTTGCGGTAGCAACAAACATCTGATTTTTCAGCCACTCGATATTTGTCATTGCGTTAAAAATTTCACCTGCAAGCACTCTCATTCTTATTGCCGCATCACTCGCTTCGTCAAAATCATATTTGCTTTTTGCCGAAAACTCCGATTTCATTCTGTTGTAAATTTCATCATAGGTAATCATCTGTATTAATAATCTCCTCTCTTACGCTTTCGTTGCAAATCAATCTGATACTGAATTTCGGTTTTCTCAAAGCCAAAACTTTCGCAGTAACTGTCGGAAAATCCGCCAGTGCCTGCGACATTATAAGATTAACTTTTTCTTGAAAATTCTTATCATCAAAATCCACCTTGTTTAGTTCACATCCGAGTTCACGGTTATACACAAAGCCTGCAAATTTTGCGCTGATTTTAAAAAATGCCTGCTGTAAAATTTCATCGTCACCCGAAATATGAATATACCTGCCGCCGCTGTCAACCGCAATATCTTTATTTTTAATCAGCGTATCCGTATCAGTCACCAACCTTTACACCGTTTATATATACCGAGCCGTCATTTTTCAGATATACTTCTGCACCGCCCTTTGACTTAAGCAGGATTTCACCCGGCTGAACGGAAGAAACCTCCGAAATAACGCCCACGCAAACCTCCTTGTCGGCAAGCGGAAGTACAACGGCTTTTTCCTTTACGGGAGGAATAGACACGATTCCGTACGGTGTAACAAAATCAAGTCCTATATGTTCGCCCGAGGCGATGATCGCATTGTTGCCGATTTCACTCATCACAACATTACCGCTCTCCGCTGTAGGTTTATTAATTGAATTTTTACTTAAATTCTCCGCAATCCACATATCAAATCTCCTTTTTCAGTGTAATAACTGTTTTTTCGCTCTTGCTGTCGGCAGTGT
>OGYE01001868.1_pt1 | contig 13374 bp, 11 predicted proteins | sample 1576471 | NCBI WGS metagenome assembly OGYE01 (sample SAMEA3541532, study PRJEB24748) | human gut metagenome | biome: human gut; feature: human-associated habitat; material: faeces | place: China | collected 2012
CTTTGTCAAGGTATCATCACAATAGCCGGCTCTGAATAATTCTTTGATTTTTTCATGTTCGACCGGCTGTTTGAAAAGAAAGAGAATTCCGTCTTTCCACCGGTGCGTTGGTTTCTCACATTCGCGCTCATCAACATTCTCTGGCTGCTCTTCCGCGCCGGGTCTGTTTCCGAGTGGCTCGGTATACTGCGCACCGTATTCCGGCTGGAGAGCACCGTGGTCAGCTCCGAGCTTCTTGCCGTCTTCCGGCTTCCGGAATTTGCCTTCCTGTCCGGCGTCCACCCGTTCCTTCCGCTTCAGTCTCTCGGCGGGATATGGGCCGCACTCTTTCTCGTTTTCTCCTTTGCCTTTTCTCTCACGGCACGCAACAATTATAAAACCATGCACCGGCTCTCCGCCGCGTCCATGGTGTTTGCGGCGCTGGCGTTTCTCTGGGGCTTCGTCTCGCTGAGCGCGCCGTCGGTATTCCTCTACTTTAACTTTTAACGGTGATCCTATGAAAGCAAAAAAGTGGCTCATCGGATGGGGCTGTCTCGTGCTGGCTCTGCTGTTCCTTATCAGCTCGCTCGTTGTATACGTCGATCCCTATTTCCACTATCACGCGCCGAAGACCGATCAATTCTTCTACGGTCTCTATAACCAGCGCTCCCAGAACGACGGCATTCTCCGCCATTTCGATTATGACGCCGTGATCACCGGCACCTCCATGACGGAAAACTTCCGTACCTCGGAGCTGGACGCGCTGTTCGGCGTTTCCTCGGTCAAGACCAGCTTTTCCGGCGGGTCGTATTACGAGATCAACCGCAGTCTGGAAGCGGCGCTCCGCCGGAATCCGAACATCCGGCTGATCGTCCGTGGACTGGATCTCGCGATGTTTTTTGACGATGCCCACCGCCTGCGCAACGATCTCGGCGATTATCCCGACTATCTCTATGACAACGACCCGTTCAACGACGTCCAATACCTTTTTGAAAAAGAAATTGTCATCGCCTCCGCCGAGACCATTCTAAACGCGCGCCGCGGCATGCAGACCGGCATTGCTGCCTTTGACGACTATTCCCGCTGGCAGGAGAGCTACACCTTCGGGCGAAATTCCGTTCTCGGCTCGCCGCTCGTCTCTTCACCGTGCGCCGCCGTTCATCTGAGTGAGGCGGACCGCGCGCTCATCCGCGAAAACGTCACGCAGAACGTCACCGCGCTCGCTGACGCCCACCCCGACGTGGACTTCTACTATTTCCTCACGCCGTACAGCGCCGCATGGTGGGCCTTCCTGGTGAACGACGGCACCGTCTACCGCCAGATCGAAGCGGAGCAGTATCTCATCGAACTCATCCTGCCGCATGAGAACATCCATCTTTTCTCCTTCAACACCGTTCCGGAGATCGTCGCCGATCTCAACAACTACAAGGACATAACGCATTATGCCGACTGGGTCAACAGCCGGATCCTCCGGTATATGCACGACGAAAAATACCGCCTGACGGCGGAGAATTACCGCGATTATATCGCGCAGGAGCTGGAGTTTTATACCACCTTCGATTATGAGAGCCTGAATGAGCAGGAGGATTTCCCGGACGATCTTGAGGCGGCGCGCCGTCTGTCCGACGTCCCGCCGCTCTCTCTTCCTGCCGCGGTTGTCCCGATGACACTCTCCCACGCGGAGATCTTCCCCGGACAGTACGATGGGACGGACGGAATCGTCTGCACCGGCACGCTGTCCCGCTCTCCGGCGGACACGGTGCCGCTTTCTGAATACCTGCTCTCCACGGAATACGTCGGAGCGAAATTCACCCTTGAAGATCTCGGCAGCTACCGGTATCTCACGTTCTATGGGAAGAAGCTTTCCGACCACGGCCAGCCCACCGTTTATGTTTACGGCAGCGACGGCACCGTGGTGGCCTCCTTCACCGCGCATTACGGCGCGTTAGATAACGAATGGCACGGGTACACGCTCGCCCTCTCTGCCCTTTCCGGCGGCGGAACGATCGTCTTTAACGGCGGCTATATCGACTGCTCCGGCGACATGTATTCAACCTATATTTTCAGCGATATCACGCTGTTCTGACAGCGCCGAAAAACCGGCCTTACTCCTTTTTTCAACGGAGCAAGGCCGGTTTTTCTTTCAGTTCATTACGGTCGAGCCATAGGTTTTGATGATCTCGTTGAGCATATCGGTGTGGGTGAAGTCCTTGTTGTATACGATCCTCGTTTCGCGCACCATGCTCAAATTTTCCACCGGCAGCGCCGCGATCTTGCCCTTTCGCAGCTCGTCCAGACACGCGCTGCGCGGCAGGATCGAAACGCCGAGATCCTTTCGGATCAGATCCTTGATCGTGGCGATGTTATCGACTTCGAGCGTAACGTCAAAGGACTGTATGCTCTCGCCGTTGCTCTCGAGCGCCGACTCGAACAGCGTCCGCGTCGCCGAGGCGGGGGTGCGCAGTATCATTTTCTGCCGCCGGAGCTCCGCGAGCGTGACGGCCCCCTTCCGCGCGAGCGAATTGTCCACCGACATAACGCACGTGAGATAGTCCGTGTCCAGCAGCATGGAGGAGAAGCGCGGATCGCCGTACGCGCCGTCCACGATGGCGAGATCCAGCTCGTAATTTTCCAGCATATCATAAAGATTATTTATGGTATCCGTAAAAAGGATTATCTTCAATTTGCCCTTCTGGTTGCTGTACCGAGCGAGCGCCGCGGCGGTGAGATTGCTCTCAGACGTATGCGTTATGCCGATGCGGAGCAGCGAGAGATGACGCTCGGCGTTTTGCAGCTCGGCAAACATCCGCTCATGGAGCGCCTTCATCCGGCGGGCGTAGTTCACCACAATCTCCCCTTGCGGCGTCAGCTTTAATCCGGCTTTGTTGCGCACGAAGAGCGGCGCGTCCACCTCCTGCTCGAGCTGCTTGATATGGTGGCTCACCGCGGGCTGCGTCATGTTCAGCTCCTCCGCCGCACGGGTGAAATTTTTGTATTCCGCCACGGCCAGAACGGTCTGCAATTTTGTGCTCAGCATGGCTGCGCGCCTCCCGTTATATCAATAATATTTATATATCCTAAAAATAATATAATTTGCCCTTATTGCATTTCGATTATATCATAGCCCCAGAAAACGTCAATCGCTTTTTCAGGGAGGGCTGCTTGTATGATTCCGTCGGTCTACGAAAGGCTCCACATCACGCCGGGCGTGTCGGCCGTGATCGTCTCGCTCGCGCTGATGCTCATCGCCGGTTTTGCGATGACGCGCCTTACGTCAAAGCTCCGGCTGCCGAACGTCACGGCGTACATTGTCTCCGGCATTCTGCTCGGGCCGTTCTGTCTTGATCTCGTCCCGCGCGGCGTGATCGATGGCATGAGCTTTCTCGCCGACATTGCGCTCGCATTCATCGCTTTTTCCACCGGCGAGTTTTTCCGCATTTCCACGCTGAAGAAAAGCGGGGCGAAGGTGCTCGTCATCACGGTGCTGGAGGCATGTCTCGCTTCGGCGCTGGTGTTTCTCGTGTGCTATTTCCCGCTCGGGCTGGATCTCAACTTTTCGCTCGTGCTCGGCGCGCTCGCCGCGGCCACCGCTCCTGCCTCCACGGTGATGACGATCCGGCAGACCGGCGCAAAGGGCGATTTCGTCGATACGCTCCTGCAGGTCGTCGCGCTTGACGACGCGGTGGGGCTCGTAGCGTACAGCGTTGCGATCTCCGTCACCGTGGCGGCGGATACGGGGAGCTTCGATCTTCTCTCCGTTCTCCGGCCGCTCGGCGTCAATCTGCTGGTGTTCTGTCTCGGCGGTGTGTTCGGGCTGCTGCTGAAGCTCTTTCTGGACGGGCGCTCGGCGGATAACCGCCTGATCGTCTCAGTGGCGCTGCTGTTCGCCTTCTGCGGCATCTGCACGGCGCTGGATGTTTCGCCGCTGCTCGGCTGCATGGCCATGGGCATGCTGTACATCAACACGACCGGCGATGAGCGGCTCTTCAAGCAGCTCAACTACTTCTCTCCGCCGATCCTGCTGCTCTTTTTCGTGCGGTCGGGGCTCAACTTTGATCTCGGCGCGCTCGTGAACACCTCCGACGCCATCGGCGGCGTGCCGCTCGTCTGGGTCGGCGTGGCTTACTTTTTTGTGCGCATTCTCGGCAAATACGGCGGCGCGTTCTCCGGCTGCCTGCTCACCGGGAAGGATAAGCGGGTGCGGAACTATCTCGGTCTCGCGCTGATCCCGCAGGCGGGCGTTGCGATCGGTCTCGCCGCGATGGGCGCGCGCACGCTCGGCGGCAGCGCGGGCACGGCGCTTGAAACGATCATCCTCTCGTCGAGCGTTCTGTATGAGCTCATCGGCCCCGCGTGCGCGAAGCTCTCGCTCTATCTTTCGCATTCGTATTCCAACAGACTCGAGGATCTCACGCCCGAACCGGAGCCGGACGAGACCGGCTGTCCGAAAAGCGAAGTTGAGCGGCTCATCGAGCGGATTAACGCCATCCAAAGCGAGCTGCCCGCGCACCGCGCGGTCTATTATGAGGACGAAAAGGCGTTTTCGGACGCCGCCGAAGAGCACTATGCCGCGCTCTACCGGGCGCTGCCGGCTGAAAGGAGAAAACGATGATCTTTGCCATGCATGACCCCCTCGCCGATCTTCTCGGCGAATGGTCCCGCGGACTGAATACCGGCTCGGTGCTGCTGCGCATCGCGCTGGCGGTGCTGCTCGCCTCGGTGATCGGGTGCGAGCGCTCGAGCAAACGCCACTCGGCGGGGCTGCGCACGTTTGTGCTTGTATCCTTCGCCTCCACGGTATCCATGCTGCTCGACGTATACCTGATGAGCAACTTCGGCGCGCGGCTGCCCATTCTCTCGGCGGCGACCGTCATCGCCGCGGCGCTCGTGAGCGGCAACGCCATTCTCTTCAGCTCCCGCAGCCAGATCAAGGGCCTCACGACCTCCACGGGCCTTTGGGCGTGCAGCATTCTCGGCTTTGCGATCGGCGCGGGGCTGTACACGGTCACGGGGATCGTGTTTCTCCTTTTTCTGTGCATTCTCGCGTGCTTTCCGGCGTTTGAGCAGTATTTGAAAAACCGCTCCAATCATTTTGAGATCCATCTGGAGCTCAAAAACAGCGGCTATCTGCGCGACTTCGTCACCGTGAGCCGGCGGCTGCGCCTTCGCATCGACGATATCGAAGCGAATCAGGCGTATGCCGGTTCGGGGCTGAGCGTATTCACCGTGACGTTCACCATATGCAGCGCCGAGCTGAAAAAGTATAAGACCCACCGCGAGATCATCGAAGCGCTCTCGTCGCTGGATTACATTTACCACATCGAGGAAATGCGGTAAGGCAGAATATAAGGCAAAAACGCCGCCGGAGGGTCAGCCCTCCGGCGGCATAATATTCGGTTATCCGGTTTTTTCGCTCTTCTTATTCCTCGGCGGGAACGAGGAAGTCCTCCTTCGTGATGGTCATGAGATCGTCCTTCGTCGGCGCTTCCATGGCGGCGAGACGGTTGGCCTGGCGGGAGATGATGTCCTCAAAGCGGTTGCGCACGTCGCGGCCGTTGCCGAAGTTGTCGTCGCGGTTCTTATACATATCCTCGAAGAACTCCTTCGCGTACGTCTCCGCCTCCTCGGTGAGACGGTAGCCGTTCTTTTTGCAGCGCATCCGGAACATGGCCATAAGCTCTTCGCCGTTGTAGTCGGGGAAATACAGATATTTATTGAAGCGTGACTGCAAGCCGGGGTTGGAGTTGATGAATTTCTCCATCGGCTCGTCATACCCGGCAACGATCACAACAAGATCGTCGCGGTGGTCCTCCATCGCTTTGAGCAGCGTTTCGATCGCCTCGCGGCCAAAATCGTTCTCGCCGCCGGAGGCAAGGGAGTACGCCTCGTCGATGAACAGCACGCCGCCGAGCGCCGACTGGATGACCTCCTGCGTTTTGAGCGCCGTCTGCCCGACGTAGCCCGCGACGAGCCCCGAGCGATCCACCTCGACAAGCTGCCCCTTGCTCAATGCGCCGATGGCGGCGTACAGCCCCGCCATGAGCCGCGCCACGGTCGTTTTGCCGGTGCCGGGGTTGCCGAGGAACACCATATGCAGGCTCATTGCGCTGTTCGGCAGGCCGTTTTCCTCGCGCAGCTTGCGCACTTTGATGAGATTCGTGAGATTTTTGACCTCGCGCTTGACCGTGCCGAGACCGACAAGCTCCTCGAGCTCTGCCATCAGCTCCTCAAGGCTCGGCTTTGGGGGCTCTTCTTCCTTCTGCGCGGACGCTTCGGCGTCCGCTTTCTTTTCTCCGACAGCGGACACGCCCGTCTGCGCCGTGAACGGCTGCTCGCCGCTCGTCACATAGTCCGCGGCGTTGATGGGCGCTTTGGACTTCATAACGTTCGCCCCGTCGCAGATGGCGGTGAGCTTATCGGAGCACTCGGTGATGTATTCGGCCTCGGCCATCGTGACCTCGTCGTCCACGGCGGCGAGATAGAGCAGGATGTTCGTGAGCATCCGCACAAAAATGCGCGAATTGGCCGTGCCGCGGCGCGCGTCCTGCTCCGTCAGATTCCAGAAGAAGAGCGGCGGCAGGAAATCGGCGCTTTTGCACACCTTCTCGGTGAGCTCCCAGAGAAGGTACGCGCCGGGCTTGCGGCCCTTGGAATAGAGCTGATTCACCGCGTCCACATGCTGCTGGCCGAGCCGGGGGCTGCCCTTCCAGAGACCGAGCGCACAGGACACCACGAACTCATCCAGCTCCTGCGCAAGACCGCGCCCCGCGACTTTATAAAACGCCTCCGTGTTGGCGATATAGGTTTTATGCAGCTCCTCCGGGGAGCGTTTCCAGGGTGTCGGCATGGCGCTGTCTCCTTTTTCTGCCGCCCGGACGGACGGAAATTACGCTCTCATTATACAACAATTTTTCCATTTGTGAACGGTTTTTTAAATCTTTGCAGAACGCTTGACATTTATATATAGGAGTGGTAAATTAGCACTCGTAGGAAGAGAGTGCCAACACTCAAAGGCGCCCAGTGCTAATGTGAGGAAGCCGCCGTGGAGATCAGCCAGAGAAAAAAGAAAATACTCGCGGCTGTTGTGGATGAGTACATCCGCACGGCGGAGCCGGTCGGCTCCAAGACGATCGCGCAGATCGCCGGGCTCGGGTGCAGCAGCGCCACGATCCGCAATGAGCTCTCCGAGCTCACGGCGCTCGGCTATCTGGAGCAGCCGCACACGAGCGCGGGGCGCATCCCCTCGCCGCAGGGCTACCGGTTCTACGTAAACGAGCTCATGGAGCGGCAGAGAGTCTCCGTTGAGGAGGCCGAGGCGATCAACGCCCGGCTGAGCGAAAAGATGGAGCAGCTCGACAAGCTGATGAGCGACGCCGGAAAGCTCGCCGGTCAGCTCACCGGCTACCCGGCGCTGACGCTCAGTGCGCCGCGCGCCGCGACGATCCGGCGGTTTGATCTTCTCTACATTGACGCGAACACCTTCATAATCGTTGTTCTTCTCGGAGACAATACCGTTAAGAACAAGCTCGTGCATCTGCCGTTTTCGGTGGAGCAGGGGCAGATCCAGAAGCTCTCGGCGCTCTTCAACGCGGGATTCACAAACATCCCCGAGGAGAGCGTGACGCCGGTGCTCATCTCCGCCACGGAGCGCGCCGCGCGTGACACGATGGGGCTCACCTCCATCATCGCCGCCTACGTCATTGAGGTGCTCAGCGAGAGCCGCGCGGGTGCGGCGTTCGTCACCGGCGAGAGCAGCCTTCTGCAGCAGCCGGAATTCCGCGATCCCGACAAGGCGCACCGCGTCATCAGCTACCTCTCCGATTCCGATCATCTCATGCGTCTGCCGGGCGCGGCGGACAGCAACCCCGTTCGGGTCATTATCGGGCCGGAGAATGTTGCCGAGGAGTTGCGCGATTCCAGCGTAGTCATGGCAAGCTACGACGCCGGCGAGGGCCAGCGCGGGCTGATCGGCGTGGTCGGCCCGCTGCGGATGGACTACAGCGCCGTGGCCGCCAAGCTCAAATACATTGCCGACGGACTCAGCCGTCTGCTCGGCGCAGGCGAAGCCCCCGCGGGCTTCGGAAAAATGATAGTTAAAGGAGACACATGGACCGATGAGCAGCAAGAATAAGGAAACCGCTCCGAAGGAAGAGCAGCCCATCGAAGAAACGCCGGTCGAAGAAGCGCCGGAGGCGATGGTCGAGGAGGTGTCCGAAACGGACGCGCTTCGCGCCGAGCTTGAAAGCGCGCAGAACGACCTCGCCGCGGAAAAGGACAAAAACCTCCGGCTCCGCGCCGAATACGACAATTTCCGCAAGCGCTCTGCCAGAGAGCGCGACAACATCTACGCCGATGTCAAGGCCGACACGCTCAAAAAGCTGCTGCCGATCTTTGATAATCTCGAACGGGCGCTCCGGCAGGAGACCGCGGACGAGGCTTATAAAAAGGGCGTGGAAATGACGATGACCCAGTTCCTCGAAGCGCTTCAGGCGCTCGGCGTCACGCCGATCGAGGCCGTCGGTCAGAAATTCAATCCCAACGAGCACAACGCCGTCATGCACATGGAAGACCCCGAAAAGGGCGAGGGCGAGATCGTGCAGGAGTTCCAGAAGGGCTTCAAAATGGGCGATCGGGTGATCCGCTTCAGTATGGTGCAGGTCGCCAACTGATCTCCCGTTTGAATATATCATCCCATAGTTTATAAAAATATTTCGTCTATACAGGAGGCAATCATTATGTCTAAAATCATCGGTATCGATCTTGGCACTACCAATAGCTGCGTCGCCGTTATGGAAGGCGGCGAGCCGAAAGTCATCCCCAACGCCGAGGGCGCGCGCACTACGCCGTCCGTCGTAGCGTTCTCCAAAACCGGCGAGCGTATGGTCGGCCAGGTCGCAAAGCGCCAGGCCATCACCAACCCCGACCGCACCATTTCCTCCATCAAGCGTGAAATGGGCACCAACTACCGCGTCAACATCGACGGCAAGAGCTACACTCCCCCCGAGATCAGCGCCATGGTGCTGCAGAAGCTCAAGACCGACGCGGAAGCCTATCTCGGCGAGACCGTGACCGAAGCGGTCATCACCGTCCCGGCGTACTTCTCCGACAGCCAGCGTCAGGCCACCAAGGACGCCGGCAAGATCGCGGGTCTCGATGTCAAGCGTATCATCAACGAGCCGACCGCGGCTGCTCTGGCCTACGGTCTCGATAAGGAATCCGAGCAGAAGATCATGGTCTATGACCTCGGCGGCGGCACGTTCGATGTGTCCGTGCTCGAGATCGGCGACGGCGTCATCGAAGTTCTGGCCACCGCGGGCGACACCCGTCTCGGCGGCGACGACTTTGATAAGTGCGTGACCGATTACCTCGTTGAGGAGTTCAAGAAGGCCGAGGGCGTTGACCTCTCCGGCGATAAGGTCGCCATGCAGCGTCTGCGCGAGGCCGCCGAAAAAGCGAAGTGCGACCTCTCCGGCGTGACGAGCACCAACGTCAACCTGCCGTATATCACCGCCGATGCGAACGGCCCGAAGCATCTCGACGTGACGCTGACCCGCGCGAAGTTCAACGAGCTGACCCATCATCTCGTTGAGCGCACGATGGCCCCGGTCCGTCAGGCGCTGAGCGACGCCGGCCTCTCCGTGAACGATCTGAGCAAGGTGCTGCTCGTCGGCGGCTCCACCCGTATCCCCGCCGTGCAGGAAGCTGTTAAGAGCTTCACCGGCAAAGACCCCTTCAAGGGCATCAACCCCGATGAGTGCGTGGCCGTGGGCGCTGCCATTCAGGGCGGCGTACTCGGCGGCGATGTCGAAGGCATCCTGCTGCTCGACGTGACCCCGCTGTCTCTCGGCATCGAGACGCTCGGCGGCGTCTGCACCAAGCTCATCGACCGCAACACCACCATCCCGACCCGCAAGAGCCAGGTGTTCTCCACCGCAGCCGACAACCAGACCTCCGTTGAGGTCAACGTCCTGCAGGGCGAGCGCGAGATGGCGCAGTACAACAAGAGCCTCGGCCGCTTCCATCTGGACGGCATCGCCCCGGCGCGCCGCGGCGTGCCGCAGATCGAGGTCACCTTCGATATCGACGCCAACGGCATCGTGAACGTCTCCGCGAAGGATCTCGGCACCGGCAAGGAGCAGCATATCACCATCACCGCTTCCTCCAACCTCTCCAAGGACGACATCGACAAGGCCGTCAAGGAAGCCGAGCAGTTCGCCGCTGAGGATAAGAAGCGCAAGGAAGAGGTCGATGTCCGCAACGCGGGCGACCAGATGGTCTACCAGACCGAGAAGACCCTCTCCGAGATGGGCGACAAGCTCGACGCTGCTGACAAGGGCGAGGTCGAGCAGAAGCTCGCGAGCCTGAAGACCGCCCTCTCCGGCACTGACACCGAGTCCATCAAGAAGGCGACCGAAGAGCTGACACAGGCTTTCTACAAGGTCAGCGAGAAGATGTACCAGCAGGCCAACCCGCAGGGCGCGCAGGGCAATCCGGGCGCGGGCTACACCGATCCCGGTGCGCAGCAGGGCCAGCAGCAGGGCGGCCAGTACTACGACGCCGACTACGAAGTCGTGGACGACGACAAGGACAAGAAGTAAGATCATCCCAATTTGAGTCCCAATCAACGGAATGCGGGGCGGACGGATTTCCGGTCCGCCCGCGTTCCATGTTAAGAGGATAGCTATATGGCCGATAAACGCGATTATTATGAGGTACTTGGTATCGACAAGAGCGCCAGTGCCGACGACATAAAGAAAGCCTACCGGAAAAAGGCGAAGGAATTCCACCCCGACCTGCACCCCGGCGACAAGGAGTGCGAGCAGAAGTTCAAAGAGGTCAACGAGGCCTACGAGGTGCTCTCCGACGCCGATAAGCGCGCGAAGTACGACCAGTACGGCTTCGCCGCGTTCGATCCGTCCAGCTTCCAGTCGAGTGCCGAGGGCTTCGGCGGCTTTGCCGACATTCTGAACGATCTCTTCGGCGGCGGCTTTGGCGGAGGGTTCGGCGGCGGCTTCGGCGGTTTCGGCGGCGCGCAGCGCTCGCCGAACGCCCCCATGCGCGGCGAGAACGTCCGCACCGAGGTGCAGGTCAGCTTTGAGGAGGCCTGCTTTGGCGTCAGCCGCGAACTGGACGTTATGAAGGTCGAGACCTGCGACAAATGCAAGGGCACCGGCTGCGCCGAGGGCACGACCCCCGAGATCTGCCCCGACTGCAAGGGCCGCGGCAGCGTGACGCGCACGGCGCGCACGCCCTTCGGCATGATGCAGACGCAGGAGCCCTGCTCCCGCTGCGGCGGCACGGGCAAGATCATCCATCAGCCGTGCCCGACCTGCAAGGGCAAGGGCAAGGTGCGCCGCTCGCGCCGCATCAAGGTGGACATCCCCGCCGGTATCGACGATGGGCAGACCATCTCCCTGCGCGGGCTCGGCAACGCCGGGCGCAACGGCGGTCCGGCGGGCGACCTGCTCGTAACGGTGAGCGTGCGCAGCCATCCGCAGTTTGAGCGCGAGGGAACGTCCATTCTCTATGAGCTGCCCGTGTCCATCGTGCAGGCGTCGCTTGGCGCGGAGGTCGAGGTGCCGACGATCGACGGCAAGGTAAAATACACCGTGCCCGAAGGCACGCAGTCCGGAACCGTATTCCGTCTGCGCGGCAAGGGCGTGCCGTATCTCCACGGCGGCGGCCGCGGCGACCAGTTCGTCACGGTGCGCGTCGTCACGCCGAAGAATCTGACGGTCGAGCAGAAGGATCTACTCCGCAAGCTCGGCGAAAGTCTCGGCGACACCGGCGTATCGCCGAAGAAAAAAAGCATCTTCGGCGGAAAATAAATACCGCTTACCAATATCCGCCGCGTGGGAAACCGCGCGGCGGATATTTCTTTTCCCCCGGCGGCGCTTGCCCCGGTGCGGTTTCGATGGTATAATGCGTGCGGCGGGGCGTTTGGTGCGTCACGCGTTACAAATACAAAAAGTGAGGCAGAGTGAATGAAATACGATTTCACCTCCATCTTGGACCGCCGCGGCCGCGATGCTCTGGCGATCGACAGCGTCGGCCACGGCCATGCGCCGGGCGCGCCCCGCGAGGGGTTCGATGTCATCCCCATGTGGATCGCGGATATGAACTTCCCCACCATCCCGACCGTTCCGGCGGCGATCATCGAGCGCGCCAAGCACCCGGTCTATGGGTACTTTTTCCCCTCGGATGCATACTTCAACGCTATCTTCCGCTGGCAGGAGCACCGCCACGGCGTGACCGGCTTAACACGCGAGAACATCGGCTACGAAAACGGTGTGCTCGGCGGAGTCGTCAGCGCGCTGAACGTGTTCTGCTCTAAGGGCGGCAACGTTCTTCTCCACTCCCCCACCTATACCGGCTTTACCGGCGCGCTGGGCAACAACGGCTACAACAGGATCCTCTCGCCGCTCGTGAAAGACGAAAACGGCGTCTGGCGCATGGATTTTGAGGACATGGAGCGCCGGATCGTGGAAAACCACATACATGCCGCCGTGTTCTGCTCGCCGCATAACCCGACGGGCCGCGTGTGGGAGCGCTGGGAGGTCGAGCGCTTCACGGAGCTGTGCGCAAAGCACGACGTGTTCATCGTTTCCGACGAGATCTGGTCGGACATCGTCCGGCCCGGCGTTGTCCACACGCCGACGCAGTCCGTGAGCGAGGACGCGAAGAACCGCACGCTCGCGCTCTACGCGCCGAGCAAGACGTTCAATCTGGCGGGGCTTGTCGGCTCGTACCACATCGCCTACAGCCCGTGGATACGCGACCGCATGGAAAAAGAATGTTCGCTTTCGCACTATGACAGCATGAACGTGCTCTCCATGCACGCGCTCATCGCCGCCTATTCCCCGGAGGGCAGTGAGTGGGCGGACGAGCTGTGCGCCGTGCTCGCGGGCAACATTGATTTCGCCTGCAACTATATCAAAACGCGCTTCGACGGCGTGGAGGTCACGAAGCCGGAGGGTACATACATACTCTTTGCGGACTGTACAAAATGGTGCGAAGCGCACGGAAAGACCATCGACGACGTGGAAAGAGCGTGCTGGGACGTCGGCGTCGCGGTGCAGGACGGGCGGCAGTTCCACGGCCCCTGCCACATCCGCATGAATCTCGCGCTCCCTCTCTCCCGCGTGCAGGAGGCCTTCGACCGGCTGGACAAATACGTTTTCAACGCATAAAACCATATGAAAAGAGCCGATGGCGTTTTGCCATCGGCTCTTTTACAGAAAGGCCTCGCAGAGCTTGCGCCCGCAGGCGCAAAGAAAATTCAAAACATTTTTGCCGGCGGCGTGTACGTCGGCAAAAATCAGCCATCGACGGGCAGGAAACCCATGCGTCGGACAGCCAGTCCTTTCGGTGCTTTTTGCCCTTTTCTCCTTGGCG
>OGYE01001881.1_pt1 | contig 13330 bp, 10 predicted proteins | sample 1576471 | NCBI WGS metagenome assembly OGYE01 (sample SAMEA3541532, study PRJEB24748) | human gut metagenome | biome: human gut; feature: human-associated habitat; material: faeces | place: China | collected 2012
AGGGACAATATTACCCCATACCATTTCGTTTACGACCCAAGCATTCCAGACCCGCCAAAGAAGGATTACAACAAGGGATGGTCAAGCAAGGAGTTCAAGCATACAGAAGATGAAATGAAACTCAACTCCATATTTCAACTGCAATGGAAGGACAAACAGCTCACCAACTATATTGACAAACTCTGGAGAAAGGAATACCCCGATTCATACAAGGACGGAAACAGGCATAAGTCAATCCTTTCAAGGGCCAAGTGGTTGTGTCTTTACGGTGTCCTTTTCGATAATGCAGTGGAATATCTCAAGGCTACATTCGGAAGGCACGGGATAGATGAGAAAGATATAGAGGAAATGGCAATCAACAACTACAATTCAAACCGTGGAAAATTCGGCAGCAAGAGAAATGAGTTGTACCAGCGGAAAGAGAACGGAAAGACGTACAGGATAAGCCAATTAAATGCGACAAGGCAATAAAACAAACAAAACAAAAAGCCTCTTCAAACCATATCAAGACAAAAGGTATGGAATGAAGGGGCTTGATTTTCATTTAGGGAGGAGAAACTATTTGCTAAAAATTATTCAACACATAATCCGTATTATTTGTATATCTTTGCAGATGCCAATGAATTAAAAATATGAAATCACTGATAACATACATACGTTTTTGGACTTATATCATTTTGGAGAAACTCGGTCTCAGGCGTTCTTCTCCTTCTTCAAGTTCAAAAGAAAGAGAGGATTACCGATGACATACCTGCGCCACATTCTGCGAGGCTCTTTAATTAGTCTGTAAAGCCACTCCAAGCTATGTTCCTGCCACCATTTAGGAGCGCGTTGGTATGTTCCTGCAAAAAAATCGAATACAGCTCCGATTGTGCCTACATGGCAGTGGATGTTCAACTCATACCAATGCGAGTAAGTCCATTTTTCCTGTTTCGGCGCCGTCATGCCTATCCAAAGCAGGTCAGGGTCGGCCTCGTTTATCGCATTTATTATCGCACGGTTGTCCTCCTCGCTGAACTCAGGCTTGTAAGGAGGCGAATACGTTATAACTTCGATGTTCGGATATATCGTTTTGGCTTTTTCAACTATCAATGATAATACTTTCGGCGAGCTGCCCATGAACATACACCGTCCGCTCATTTTATTAAGTCTGCTCATCTCGAACTCGAACAAGTCCCATCCGGCCACTCGTTCTTTCGGTTGTGATTTGCATTTCAACCAGCGGCAAGCCTTTACGATGCTCGCCCCGTCGGGTATCAAGTAGTCGCCGTTCTTTAAAGCTTCTGCAAATAGTTCGTCTTTTTGTGCCGTGTTAAAAGAATGCGCGTTTATCGTGTTTATCAGCACCTTGCCCTGCGGAATGTCCGCCAAGGCCGCCTTTGACTCAAGGATGTCAAGGTCGCCAAGTCTTAGCATATTTATTGTAAAAAATTATTTAACCGAGAAACAGTTTGACAATTCAAAACAAAATGTTCATTGGAATTAATTATATTCTAATAATTGAATTTATAGTTTCCAAACAACTTTTTATGATTGAATGCATGTCATAATATTTGTATTCTGCAAGCCTTCCCCCAAATATTACATTATTTTCATATTTACAAAGATCCTTATATTTAGAGTATATTTCTGAATTTCTTTTATCATTTATCGGATAATAAGGCTCCATTCCGTCTCTCCATTCTGTTGAAAACTCTTTTGATATTACAGTTGCGTCAATAGTTTCAACTTCGTTTCCGAACATTTCAAAATGTTTATGTTCGATGATTCTTGTATAAGGAATTTCTTTTGCGGTATAATTTATCACAGCATTTCCCTGGTAATTGCACATATTGTACACTTCTTCTTGAAAATATACTGTTCGATATTCCAACTTTCCAAACTTATAATTATAAAATTCATCAATAGGTCCTGTATAAACAATTTTATCAGCTAAATCTGTAAAATACTGTCTATTACTGAAAAAATTGCATGATGTTTTAGTTTCAATTCCTGCGAGCAAGCCATTTATTAGATTATTATAACCGCCAATAGGAATTCCTTGATATTTGTCATTGAAATAGTTGTTATCAAATACGAACCTTACAGGAAGACGTTTTATTATAAAGGCTGGGAGTTCTGTGCAAGGTCTGCCCCATTGTTTTTCTGTATAGCCTTTTATTAATTTCTCATATATGTCTTTACCTATAAGACATAATGCCTGTTCTTCAAGGTTTCTTGGTTCTAAAACTCCATCGAGCTTCATCTTTTGTATAGATGCCTGTCGTTGTTCGTTTATTATTTTTGCAGCTTCTACGGGTGTTGTTACTCCCCACATTTGGTAGAACGTATTCATATTAAACGGCAAATTGTATAGCTTACCGTTATAGTTAGCCACAGGACAATTGGTATAACGATTAAACTCCACGATTGAATTGACAAAATCCCAAATCTCTTTGTCGTTTGTATGAAATATATGTGCGCCAAATTTATGTACGTTTATACCTTCAATATTTTCACAATACACATTGCCTCCTAAATTAGGACGTTTGTCAATAACAAGGCATTTTTTCCCAGCCTTATTCGCTTTATAGGCAAATGTCGCTCCATATAGACCAGAGCCAACCACTAAATAATCATAAAGTTTCATAGGTCTTGTCATATTAATTCATGATAAATTGATTGAAAATATTCAGCCTTCTTATCCCACGTAAAATGTTCATAGACGTATTTTTTTGCTTCGATGCCGATACTGGCTATTTGTATCGGATGTTCGTATGCCCATTTGAGTTTCTGTGAGAATGCATTAAGATTGGCTTTGTAAGATTCTGTAACAGGAATCTTTAATAAAATTTCATCAGGAAACGCATCTTGCCCCCCTGTATCAAAACATATGGTTGGACATCCTAAAACAGAAGCTTCCAGTACTGACATTGAGCCTGAATCCCTGAAAGCCGGATATATAGATAAGCTGCAACAGCTCAATAATTTAAGTAATTCATTACGCTGAATAAAAGGAATAAGTTCTACATATTTGGACAATCCTTGTTCTTCAACCCATTTCATTACTATATCCTGCTCATTTTTAAAGCGAATGCCTACTAATTTTATTGAAAAGTCATATATACGGTTTTCGACAAAAGCCTTGCTTGCTGCTTTTAAAAAGATATGCAATCCTTTCCAATCAAGCGCTTTACCCGCATAAATCAATGTGAATTTAGAATTATTTTTTGATTTATCAATTTCACTATATTCAAAATCTTTAGGGTCAAATGCTATTGCTGGTAAAAGTTTTGTTGGATATCCATTGCAATATGGAGACAGTCTTTCAACATTCTCTTTAGTGGAAAATATAAATATTTTTTTATTTTTTTTCCGTCTGCACCAAAATCCAAATAGTTTTAAATCTTGGCCTTTCCTTCTCAAAATTTCTTTTTTCAAGGTATGATTTTGTAGGTCTTGATAAAAAGATGTATTTATCGTTTCCGCTCCTCCTACAGGCCCCATCACAAATGGAATATCAAGGAAAAAACCTGGAGACGGCGTGCGATATTGATTGAATGTAAGATGATGGATTATATTTATCTTAATCTTTTTATGAACCTTCTTGATGAAAAATCTTACCAGTAACTGCCATACTATATAATTAATTTGTTCTCCCCAATTACTTTTCAGCTCGTTTTTATAATACAGCCATTTTGGTACGTCATAAAAAAGGAATTGTAAATTTGGTAAATTTGCCTGTTTTAATTCTTTTTCTATCTTATCCTTACATCGTCCGCGGGTTATCACATAAAAATTAAAATCTGGATATTTCATGGCCAAACTTTTCGGAACATTCCATCCTACACCGTATTCTGAACCCGTGTTTGGTTCTGAAGCGTATGCTATAATTAGAATATTAACTTGATTATTCATAATCCACTGTTTTTAGTTCTATTTTTGTAATTTTGATTTTATCAAACACTAATAATGTCTATGAAAAACTCACAAAACAAAACAGATTTTATTTTTTTCGCATCAGGGTGATTGAAATCAGTCCAAAATATTGAATAAGATTGCGTGATTTGATAATTTATTCGTTTAAGTAGGTTGTTAATATATCGCAAAGTCTATGTTCGAAAGCATTTAAAGTAAGTGAAGACATATAATGCTCGCGGCCATGTTGTCCTATTGAAAGAGCAATATTCGGATTTTGTGTTAAATATTTTATTTTTTCACATAACTCCACAGCATTTTTCTGATGTACAAGTAAACCATTCCAATTATCAGTGATAATGCTTGGTATGCCTCCTTCAAACGTGCTTATACATGGGATTGCGTATTCCATCGCTTCCAATAAGACCAAACTAAAAGCTTCACCATGGTAAAATGTTGGGAATACAAATATATTAGAATCTTCCAGATAGGGCATCTTTTCAATTCCGTATTTGGGACCATGGACGTTTACATAATCTTTCAAACCATATTCACGTATTTTTCCATCAAAGATTTCGTAAGTGGTATCTCCCCAATTTCCAACATAGTTGCATTCAAAGCTACAGCCTTGCTCTTTCAACAGTTTGCAGGCTTCAAGAAGTACATATATGCCCTTTTCTGTCATCATATTGCTTAGATAAAGTATCTTCGCTTTTTCTTTTACTGACACTCTTTTGAGTAAAACCTTTTCTAAGCGGCTTTCACTTATCGTTTCGGGCATACCATTGGGACAATACACAATCTGGTCATCTTTCACAAAATTTTCAACATCCTCTTTCAACTCTTTTGCCAGTAAAATCACTTTATTCCCTTTGAAAATTGTTTTATAAGCAATTTTACTGAATGGTTTATTTGAAAATGATGATACGCCTTTATTATGTAAATGCAAAATTATTTTTTTTGCACCCACCAACTTCATACAACGTATCGTAAAAGCATCTCTATAAATTCCGAATCCATCTGAAGTTGGTGTATAATAACAAATGTCAGGCTTCTCTTTACAAATTGTGGCGCATACCTTAATTATTAATCTTATCAAGAAAAAAAATTTTTTTAAGCTTAATTTTCCGACTTCTGCAACATTGGTCGATGCTGAAGGGTTTATATAGCTGCATTCAAACGTTTCATTGATAAGTTTACTGTCATGAATATTCTGACCGACAATAGCCGCTCCATGTACAGGTGGCGGCATATGCATAATAAAAAGAATTTTCGTTTTTTCTTTCATAATCTATTTTTTAATTTATAAGATTACATAATGACGAATGAGTATTAATTATGAGAATTTAAAAGTGAGGGATATAATTATATTTTATCCAGCTCATTTTACAGAAAAGCAAATATAAAAAAGGGTTTTCTTATTTGTCATTTAAATGTAAATAATCAATAATTTTGTTTTTCAGGTTCTTTTGTTTTTCAACGAAGACTAATATTCCTCTTTGATATTTTTCATATTTGTTTTTATTGATAACATCATCCAAATCGAGGTTATTGATGTCATCAAAAAGATAGCCGACACACTCTTTTTCAACAAAATTCAAAGCATTGCATCTTCTTCCTAAAACAGGTGTGCCACTAAACAATGTATCCAACACAACTCCGCTACTTCGGTCTTCATAATCGCCTCGATAATTGAGCATTACAAACTTAGCATTACGAATGTACATATAATAATCGATTTCACTTACATAGCCTATGTGCAACTCGATATTTGAGCTTTTTACACTATCTTTATTGCAATAATTTTCAAGTTCTGTTTCTATTGAACGGCTATCCCCCTTACCTGCAATAACAACTTTATATTGTGTCCCAGCTAAATACTTTACAGCCTCTACCACTCCTTTATCTTGATTTATCCGACCAACAATAGCTATATCATATTTGCGCTCGGAAAAAGGTATTTGATTCTCAATTTTGTCTTTCGGATAAATATAATCTGTGACGATACATCCGCTTTTTTTATATTCATCTGCAATTTTTTTATTGGGACAGAGTAGCCCTTTTATTTTGGGCTTTGCCAGCCAATATATAATGCGTTTAACCACAGATGACAAAGCGTCCAAATCATATGGTATGATATAAATATTCCGATTTTTTTTTGCAAACAACGCTATGCCCATTATTGCGGTAGAAAGTCCGGATTGTTGTATAACAATTATATCATCCGGCATAGATCTATTAAACAGAGCTTTACAATTCATCAATACCCGCCATTTACTAATTATCCAATTTTCACTTGAATAAAAATCGTATGGCAAACTAATAATATCGTCATTTTTAAAACGTGTTTTGAATATAGGGCCTCCTGCTATTTTTACTTGACAGATATTACTGAATAGGTCTAAGTAATTCTGTGCCAATGTAAAATAATGGCCTACGGATTTGCCATTTAAGTTAATACTCTTTACATCGGCAAGTATAAGTCGTTTCATATTTTATATTAATAGTTAATTAAGGAAGTTGCTATTTAATATGGTAGATAGTTTCGCCCATTTGCATCCCATATAAACATCATATCTTTATCATTATCATAAGAAAACGCAATGCTTATAGAAGGCCAACATGATGCAAAAAAACTAAATAGGCAAATAACATAAATTACCAAACTCTTTTTCAAGGATTTCAAATTTAATCTTTCAGTAAAAACAACACTTAAAACAATACATGATAACATATACATGGAGTCTGATATACGCACTAACATTTCAACTTGTCCAAATATAGGACTTAAAATCGCACCGATAACAAATAAATTATATATAAAAATTCCTTTTTCGAACCTACGCATATAAAAGTATCCCCAATAAATTCCAGGTAAACAAACAAGCATGTTTCTTATATTGCTTGCAAGAGATGTCTCCATTATTCCAAAACTTCCAACATTGCCAGCTATAAGAGACCCCATTTCTGTCAATCTTACATTTAGCCCTTCTGATAAACTACCTATACCTAATTTTAATAATATATTACTTATTTGAACCAGAATGTTCATATCTGTAACTGACATCAAAAAAGTTGAGAATAAAACCATAAATATGGAAATTACAGGCTTAATTGTAAACCTATTTAAAATTTCTTTTCCTAATAATATTGCTAAATAAAACAAGAAACCAAAATGAGTTAAAACGCCACATATTGCATATACCCACGTTCCAACTTTTTTATCTTTAATTATAGAATTTAGAGATAATAATATAAATGAAAAGCCTAAATACCAACGAATATAATTTTCATTCATAATATATAATCCCAAAACTATTGGCAAAGCAAATCTAATATTGATTTTAAAATTTTCAAATAATAAGAAGGTTGCACTAATTAAAAACAAGCACTGTAAAAATATAAAAATGTAGTATGGTATGCCTAAATTATATAATGAATGACAAATAAAATAAAATAATAACTCATAAAATGTAGCTGTGCCATGACCTATATCCACATAATTGAAATAATATAGATTATAGTCAATTAATCGGCCAAAACGCAACCCTTCCACTACAGCAAATGTAATTATTGGGATTAATGCTGTCATCCAATAAGATTTTCTTGTTTTCGTTTTAGACAAGATATCTCCAAAAATAAAAAAAACAGCAAATAATAAAAGTTTTAATATTATATAAGTAGATTTTATATCAAACATTATAAATACGTTTTTTAACGTCAAGTTGATGCTTCTTGTATTTTATTTCCACTCTCAAATGTTACAAACTCAATAGTAACTATATTTCTTTCAAAAAAACAATTACAATATATTATTATCCAATTTAAATATTAACATAATTCTTTTCTTATACAAAAAGACATATATGTGGATTACACCTATCGCAATATGTAGCTGTTGGTTATATAAACATCAAAACTCAAAAACCATAGAATACATTATGAACGCACATTCTATTTTTTCTTTTGAATCATTGTATGCAGTTGCTTTTTTAATATGTTTTTTAAGCCATAAAGTCCATAAAGATATTTAAATATATTTATAATTCGATGAACTCCTCTATTTGTTGTTTTTCCACATTCTTTAGTATCATACAGAAAAATCACATTACCTTTTATATTGTTAATTATATTCCATTCATAAGGCCTTTGAGACAAATCATATGAGCATATTATCTTATATGGCAAACAAGACATTGTCAACCAATATCGTTTTTTCTTCCTATTACATTTTTCACCATAAAAATCAATGCAAAGCTCATTCTTACTTATACCTAATAAATCATATATTAGCTCACTTTCAAAAAAACAATCATACTTTATTTGAGGATTTAAATTAAACTTATCTTTATAACCATAAAGCATAAAAGCATGCGTTATTGTATTCCTGTTTTTGTAATGAACACCTGGATCAGAGTTGTTGGTACTTAAAGAAACATATGGATAAACAAAATATTTATTATTTTCAATGCAATATTTTGTATGATATTTCAGCCATGAACTTTGAGGCCAATCACATATCGTATGTGGTAGATGTGGTAAATATCCAAATTCAGAATTGTTGTCTGCATACCATTCTTTAAATCTAAACCAAGAATGTTTCATCCAAACTTCCCCCCATGATTGTGCACATTGCATAAAATAAACATCACTATCTGTCTGTATTGGATGAAATGGCATTTGGTTATGGTAATTATAAGAAAAGCCATACAAACTTATACCAGCAACATTATCATCATTATAAAATTTCTCTACACATTGTCTTGCATAAAAATAAAAACTAGGAGCAACACTTACATCATCTTCGAGAACAATCAATGCATCAAATTCATTTAGTAAATCTCCACATTTCAAAACATGAGTTCTTAATCCCAAATTAACAGGATGTTTTATTATACGTTTTTCGCCATGCTTCCAGTTAAAACTATCAGCAAATTTGTAGACTTCTTTACATTCACTTTTATCAATACTTATAATCAAAGTCACTTTTTCATCATAATAACCATTAGCTACAGATGACAACACTCTCTTCAATGATATAATACGATTATAAGCAATTACACAAATACCAATATTCATGTTTACAGATATTTTATTAAATGAGTCTTAATATACTTAGTTATATTCGTCGTAGTAATATTTTTCATTAACAATCTATCAACACTATAGATTTATTCATCACTTATTACCTGTTGGCAGAGTTTTTTGAGTGGCACAGCGGTTGTTACTGTTTCTGATATTGCCCTTTCATCTTGCAAAACACTGTTTTTCGTCTTTCAGAAAGTTACATTTCATATTATAAAAGAATGCCTATTGCAAATTTGTTGAAAGTGTGTAAAAACTGTAAACAGAAGCCTTAAAAATATAAGAAACCGTAAGTGTCTGCTACGAAGAAGTACTAATAGATCGTTCAACTGGAACTATTTAATTTTAGATATATTTATTTTTTCACCAATTGTTTTACAAAGGTTCTTATTCATACTACCACCAGTAAGAGCAGCAGGCGTGAAAGTAAATTCCCCAAAATACATACGATTGTTAGCTTCATAAAAATCCAAACGTACAAAAGGAAAATCTGAAGCTAAATCATTGCATGCTTGAATCATCTTATTTAAAGTATGTGGTTGGGGTATATCCTTTGACAGAGTCTTTATTTGTGGATTTCTCCATTCATCATGCCGTATCCAATTCATATCGTAAAATGTCGAATTTGTATGATGGGTAACAGGATCCCTATCATAAAAAACACCGCAACAATAAGGTTTGCCATTAATGCAATAAAACTTATAATCAACCATTGAAGATGAGAAATCACAATCCGTTGGTAACATCTCCTCGGCGATAATATATGGTTTTATTGATAAATAATGTAATTCTACATTCTCATATCCAAATGGAGTTTTCAAATAACCTTGCATTTTTGAACGTAACAGTTCCAAATCCACCTGCGATTTATCTTTTATTACAAAAACATCACCGCAACCATGATTCGTTTTTATAACGAAGCTTTTCGGTAATGAAGAGAAGTTTATATCTTTGGCATCATACCATACACCTAAAAGTGGCACTAATATATCACCGTAGCCTTTGTCTTCTATAAATTTTCTGACTTTGTATTTATCTGCTAAATCCGTCCATATTCTTGTGTCACCATAGAACTGCATCCAACGTATTTTCTCATTCATTTCCGTTGGATTATCCCAATTTATTGAACGTCCAAAATTCTTTTTATATAACTTATTTGCCATCCACATGGGGTGTTTTTTCCCATACTCAAAATAGGCGTATTTATAAAGTCGGTAGATTGGATACAAACTATTTTTTATAAAAATCTTTATTCTATTATTCATAAAAATCAAACATTTAATTTTTGACTTTGATTTGGATGTTAATTGATTATTTTAAACGAGTTTTTAATCTATTCATCATACTCAATAATATTTCTTTTTCATCCGGTTTCAACCCAAATAAATATGTAGAAAGACATGTAACCACTATGGAAATACAACTTGTAACCAGAAACAACCAATTGCTTAAATAAAGACTTAGATAATAACAAATGCAAGCATTTATTATAATTGGTGGCAAGATTTGAATAAAAACATTTCGTAAATATTGAGTGATGGAAAGATTCACGCTAATATGTAAAAAAACGACTCTGGCGATTGCACAAATAAATTCAAAGATTACGAATACAATCATGCAATCCAATGGTTGCCCACCTAATTTAAGTACAAGGAACATTACTGGCAATGTCAAGATTTTTATTGTTTGAATACTTATATTGTATATTTTAACATTACCTATGGCTTGATTTGCCGTATTAAGATTCATTGTTGCCAAATCTATCTGATTAGCAACGATAATGGCGATACAAAACATCGAAGTGTGTTCAGGAACATCCTTTAACCATAAATCCAAAATCGTAGGCATATATATGATTGCCGGTACGGCCACCATGCTCATCAATAAAAACGAAAACTTGCACGACATTTCACATAAGCGAAACATTTTTTGCCGATTACCGGCACCTTCAGACTTTATGATTTGTGGATTTATTGCCGTTGTCAACGAATTTGAAAGGAAGCTAATCTGTCCGGAAATCTGTCCGCTAATTCCAAAAGCCGCATTTATGGCCGTTCCAAAAAAATTATTCAACAAGATTGCTGTTCCTTGAGTTCTACCTATTATACACCCTGTCCCGTAAACATTCCAACCCATAAAGGACAGCATATCTTTAAAAAGATTCCTGTCGAACGAGCGAAAAGAAAAATGCTTACATTCATCATATTTGCGTCTGCAATATATGTAATAACAAATGAAATTCAGCATGACAATGAAAAACGACATTAATGAATACCATTCCAACTTATTAGCTGATATCCATATAAGGGATAGGGCGACAGGTACTTTAAGAACGGAATCTATTATTTGAATAATCGATGAATATACCATGTTCTCACGAGCGATAAGTGCCGCCAAATAGGGGGTACTCAACAAATTAAAGAACAAACTACCCAGCATCAACCAATAGACATACTTAGCGGCTTCCAACCTATCTGGAGATATTTTAATAAGATACATGAAAACAACGTTGGTCAGCAATGCCAATATTCCGCATAAAAAGATTGCTATCGCAAATTGTGTGGTTACACTATTGTTGAAAATCTTTACAATCATCAGGTTGTCACCTTTCCCTTGATAATAGGATAGATAACGCTGAATGGTTCGAGACAAGTTGTTCTGTATAAAAGCCAATAATGCTACGACCCCACCTATTAGACTATAAATGCCATAATCTTCAACACCAAGATTAGCCAACACCACACGGGACGTGTAAAGTGTGATTATGACAGAAATAATGGTACGGGCGTATTGAACCGAAGTGTTTACGGCTACACGAGTAGAAGCTCTCATTTTTTATCTGTTTATCCTATCAGGACGGATTTCACGTTCTTCTTCAGCTTTTCATTTGTCAAATGCCTACAAAACCGCAGAACCATCCGCTCTTGTAAAAACGCCAATGAAATAGCCGAGAAATATACTATGATAAAACGAATCGGGGCATTTAGGTTTTCTCCTAAGAAAGTAACCATTGGTATATGCCAAAGATATATCCATAATGTATGGGAACCGATGTATGCTGCAAATCCATCTAAACGTATCTTTTGTAACAGACCCAGCAGTTGCTGACGTACAAGCCATAAAAACGACAGGCACATAAATGCATAACTCAAATAGTACAAATGCGGTGGAAACTTGTATTTCCCGACTGGAACAAAATTTCCTTGTTCATGGCACATCATGATAGCCATAAGGATAAATATTATCGCAGTACCCCCCCCGATTATTAAAATCTGTTTATTTGAGATATTCTTAATATATGTACCATATGCGAATACAAGAAAATACGAAAACGTCATAACCAATATGGTGTACGAGTATGAGTGGTTCGCACCGCAAAGGAACTCATTGAATATCAAGCCTATTATCATTAGCGTATAAAAAGAACGGGATGATAATTTAAAGATATGTTTTGTAGCTATAGGAGCGATTAAAGCCATGCACACAAAAACTCGTATAATCCACAAGTACCAAGGCGTCAATAGTGTAAAACACATTATCACATTGTACCAATCAGGTGATTCTCCTAAGACGCAGTATTTAAATCCGAACCACACAATTAGGAATATCCAACATGGCAAAACAAGACGTTTGAATCTTTTAATACAATATGACATATAATCATCCATACCATGACTGCTTTTTGCAAAGCAATAAGCAGAAAGAAACACCATCATTGGAACATCAAAACTTCTTAATTGAGACCAAAATGTGGATGGTTGGATATGTACCAATACAATTCCGGTCAAAGCAAGCCACCTTAATACGTCAATGCTCAAGTCTCGCCTACCGGCTTCTTTTGTTTCAGGCATAATATTATCGTATTGAACAATATTTCTTAATATGATATTTCACAGCCTGCCATTTACCGCGTAATCCGCCAAGTATATAACCCAATTTCGGAACCCTAAAAGCAAGGCCTTCATTTAAACAATCCTTGCATGGATTACAATGACCGCATGGCATACCCCATATAGGCCTGTGGCAAAACCATGTTTTTTTAATAGTCCTATTATATCCCCATTCCGTATATTTTTCTATTTCGTCAAGTTTGCTCATGTTCCATAAGGTTGCAGGCAACAACAGATTCTTGAATACCAAACCGCCTTCATAAGAACTTTTGGAAGAATCTATAAAATATACGGAATCCCCCCCCTGACAGTCTATTATAGATATGAATTGATGTTTCCTTTTTTATTGTATTAGCAGCTTTGCTTCTTTCACTACATTCCAAACCTACTTCAAGTTTCAACCCGTTCTGTTTAGCGAATCTGGCTAAATAGTCGTACTGGCTTCCTAAAGCATACTT
>OGYE01001885.1_pt1 | contig 13296 bp, 9 predicted proteins | sample 1576471 | NCBI WGS metagenome assembly OGYE01 (sample SAMEA3541532, study PRJEB24748) | human gut metagenome | biome: human gut; feature: human-associated habitat; material: faeces | place: China | collected 2012
TGGATGGCATCTTTATATTATCCAAGTGAAAAATAAAGACCGTAAAGAAGTATTTGATGCACTGCGTGCGGAGGGAATCGGTGTGAACGTGCACTATATTCCTGTTTACTATCATCCATATTATCAGGAACATGGATATAAAGAAGTGCATTGTCCGGTAGCAGAGCTATTGCATTTCCTTTTTTCATTCTTTATCCTCTCATTCTTTCCAATAAACTTTTATGAACATTTCTTGTTCTTCCTTCGGCTTTTTCTACCCGATTCCTCCAAGTACAATTCCAAGAATTAACACAATAAAACATACCGGAACATAAAAATATTTACATACCGTATGATACCATGATACATATGGTTTCTCTCTTCCGGTATTGACCTGTTTTTCCACAAATGCCTTGCCACATACCCAGAAGAACATGATTCCCGCAAGTCCGGCTCCGAGCGGACAGATATAAATAGACAGTACGTCCATCCAGTCTGATACAATCCCCTGGATCAGGAGTGACACGACCACTCCCACGATCCCCGTAAGTGCACATGCCGGAACTCTTCCAAGCTTTAACTTCTCCTGCACTGTAGCAATCGGAGCCTCGTACAGATTGATCAGCGAAGTCATACCTGCAAGCAATACTGCGACAAAGAAGATGATCGCGATCAGCCATCCCCCAGGCATTCCTTTGATCAGATTCGGGAGAAAGATGAACAATAGTCCGGGACCTCCCTGATCCAACTGCGCTCCCGTTGTTGCCATCGCCGGAATAATAACAAGTGCTGCAAGAATTGCTGCAATCGTATCAAATAATGCAACTCTTCCTGCAGAAGCCGGAATGTCCTCTTCATCCGAAAGATAAGATCCATAGATTAATGTTCCATTTCCTGCTACAGACAGAGAAAAGAATGCCTGGCCAAGTGCAAAGATCCACGTCGTCGGATCTTTGAATGCCTCTGGATCTACTCTGAAAATATAACGGTATCCTTCACTTGCTCCCGGCTGGAATCCGACATAGATTCCCAGAATCACGAACAATGCGAAGAATATCGGCATCATGATCTTATTTGCTTTTTCAATGCCGCTTCCGACACCTAACATCAGAATCAGCATACAGGCCACAAGCGCAAGTATCTGCCATATATTATTACCAAATGCTGACGCCATCTTACCAAATGCCGCCCCGAATTCATCCACATTTTCAGGCGAAAGTGTTGCTCCTGTAAATGTTCCAACGGCATATCTTAGGATCCACCCCATTACAACCGTATATCCGATCGCCATGGCAAGTGATCCGAATACAGGGATCATCCCCAGTGCTTCTCCGACTTTTCTCTTTCCTTTTTTCTCACAGGCAATTCCAAATGCATCGATTGGACCGGCCTTTGCCGCACGCCCAAAACTCATCTCCCCGATCACTCCCGTCGAACCGATCAGTATTACAAATACAAAATATGGTATCAGAAATGAACCGCCTCCATACAATGATACTCTTGTTGGGAACATCCAGATATTTCCCATACCGACCGCTGAACCGATACAGGCACAGATAAATCCCCATCTGCTGCTAAATGATTCTCTTTTATTCATAATTTTCCCTCTCCAGCCATTGGGGACGGGGTTTTTGGTCTTTTTACTGTCCCTGCCGGCTCAAAATATTCCATACACATGGTAGATTTCTCTATTTTAGCATGATTGCTATAAAAACGTCAAAAAAAAGGGGATATAAACTTATCCCCTTAGTGTCGCCACCATCCTTTTCGGCATTGCAAGCACATCCAGTGCTTCCTCTATCGATCTGGTACAGATATCAACATTTGCAATCAGTCTTCCATACGCACCTTCCGCCTCTATAATTCCAACACTGAGTTCTGCTATCCTGCACATAGGCAGGTCATTCCGTCCGTTTCCTACTGCAATACACCGTTTTCCACCCAGTTGCTCTATGATTTTTCTTTTTTCTTCTGCTGCCGCATTACCAGGAAATGTCTGTATCTTTAACGGTAGTCCTTCACATATCTTTCTCGCAGTTCCATGTGTATCTGCTGTCAGAACATAAATCTCATATATTCCACTCAGCTTTTTCAGCCGTTCCTTTACACTTTCGGGTATTATGCCATCTTTCGCAATAGTTCCGTTATAATCCAGAATCAGATATTTTAGATCCATCGTTTTATATCCGGGAATTTCTATTCTCATACGTTCTCCTTTACTCTTACATATACTGTATCTGCTCTCTCGCAGGTTCGGATGACGGATGCTCAAAGAATGTCTTTGTGTCTGTCACTTCCAGTACTCTTCCCTGATCCATAAAGATAATCTGATCTGCAATTCTTTTTGCCTGTGCCAGATTATGTGTTACGATCACAAATGTATATTTTCCCTTTAATTCCAGAAGTGTCTCTTCTATCGCAATGGTATTCTTCATATCAAGCGCAGAACACGGCTCATCCAACAGCAGAATTTCCGGATTCACACACAAACTTCTTGCTATGGCAAGACGCTGTTTCTGTCCACCGGATAATTTTTTTGCAGACTTCTTCAGTTGGTCTTTTATTTCATCATACAGTCTTGCTTTCTGCAGACACTCTCTGGTGATCCGCTCTATTTCTCCGGCTTCTCTAATTCCATGATATTTCAGGACGTATGACAGATTCTTCTCTATACTGTACGGAAATGCGATCGGCTGTTGAAATACCATTCCGATTCTGGTTCTTAATACTTCCGTTGAAAGTCCTTTAATGTCTTCGCCGTCAAGAATGATCTTTCCTTTATAAAAGCCGCCCTCCTCTTCTATCATTCGGTTTAATGTCTTTAAAAATGTTGTTTTTCCACAGCCGGATTGTCCTACAATTGCCGTAATCTTTCCTTCCGGTATCGTAAGACTGATATCATGCAATATCTCCTGTCTGCCGAATCCACAACTTATCTGTTCTATCGTTAACATATCAGTAATCCTTTCGTATATAAGTAATACATTTACATATGATCTGTATGAGCAGTAAGAATAACATCAGTACGAACGCCGTTCCATATGCATAATCCAGAGAAAATCCATTATTTACCAGCATATACAGATGATACGGCAATGACATAAATGGATCCGTAAGTTTTCCCGGAACATCTGCGACCATAACCGCACCCGTATACAAAATCGGTGCAACCGCTCCCATTCCGTATGCCATTCCAAGCGCCACCGTTCCAAGCAATTCCACTGCACAGACCGGAAGAATTAATCGTATGACCGCATATTCTCTGGACATTCCAAGTGCCAGTGAATTCTTCATGTATTCTGTTCCCTTTTCTTTCAGTATCTTTTCTGCACGGATTGCAATAAACGGCACGATCATAACAGCCACACAAATAGCTGAACATAAGAGACTTCTTCCCAGACCAAACTGATAGATCAACAATGTATAGCCGACCAGTCCGAACAGAATAGAAGGAATTCCGGACAGTCCTGTAATGCAGGCACTGATTACATGGTAAAATATACTTTCCCTTGTATAAAACACAAGATAAACAGCCACACCGATTCCGATGATTCCCCCCATGAGTGCCGAAAGTGCGCCAAGATAGATAGATCCCATCAGTGCCGGATAGATTCCACCTGCTGTTCCAAGCGGTACCCCCGCCGGCTTATCCAGAATAAACGAAAGACTCATCACATTCTTTCCCTTCCAGAAGATATACAGGAATAAGAACAACGTCACTGCAATTGTAAGAATTCCAAGGATCCCTGCCAGGATGCGTATCACATACTTTGTCAGTTTATTTTTCATGTTCTGCAAACCTCCTCTTCAACAACTGCCCTGCCAGTGTCACTACAACAAGTATCACAAGCAGCACAAGATTTGCCACATAAAGCACCGACAGATGTATACTTCCGTATTCAATGCTTCCCATCTCAAGAGCTGTCAGCGCCGGAAGCGTCTGCCCGCGTCCCAACAGCTTCGGGAAAATTGCAGAATTACCGATCACCATCATTACTGCCATCGTCTCCCCAAGCGCACGTCCGAATGCCATCATCGCACTTGCTACAATTCCCGGCCGGATTGCCGGAAGTATCACTTTGATCAACACATATTCTCTTGATAAGCCAAGTGCCAATCCGGATTTTTCATATGTCCGTTTTGCATTTACTAGTGATTCCTGACATGTCGATACAACATACGGCAGAAGCATGATTCCCAGTACAATACCTGCCACCAGTACACACTGTCCCGCTGTCATCTTCAGATATTTTACAAATGCTTTTACCAGCACGGTTAATCCGATAAAGCCAAAGATTACCGATGGAATACCTGCTACCAGATCTATAAAGGCCAGGCAGACAGATGCAAGTTTCTTTGGCATGAAAAAAGTAAGAAAGCAGGCACATGCCACTCCCAATATCATCGCAAACAGTACTGCCAGTCCGGACACATACAAAGTACCTGTAACAGCCGGGAGAAGACCATACTGCGGAGCCGCACTTACCGGACGCCATTCCGATGACGGCAGAAACATTTTGATTCCTACTTCTTTTAATGCCGGAATACTTTCCTTCAAAATATGTATCAGCATAATCCCCATCAGTGCCGCTACCACAAAAGCAATCATATATATCAAGACTTTACAAAATGTATTTGCTATTTTTCTGTACATAACAAAGTCCTTTCTTGCATACTTTGGTAAAAAAAAGGATGTATCTATACGACACACCCTTTTTCATATTTTTCTATTTCATTGGAATGAATCCCATATCTTCTACAGTCTTTTGTCCTGTCTCTCCAAGGATAACATCCAGGAATGCCTGCTGAACATCTGTCGGATCCCCTGAACCAACGATCAAAAGTGGTCTCTGGATAATGTAAGAACCATCAATGATATTTTCTTTTGTCGGCTCTACACCATTTACCTTCAGAGTAACTACTTTACCGGCGTTCTGATTTGCAACACCAAATGATGCATATCCGATTGCATATTTGTTATCAATGATATCCTGTACCAGTTCTCCCATAGAAGATGCCTGAATTGCTTCGCTGGATACCTCTGTATCACCCATGATGTTCTTCTGGAATACTTCATGTGCCCCACCATTGATATCACGTGTGATCACTACGACCTTTTCATCAGGAAGAGAAGGATCAAGATCCTTCCATGTTGCATATTTACCTGAGAATAATGAAACGATCTGCTCTGTTGAAAGATCATCCAGAACACCTGTTACAGGGTTTTCAGGATTAACAGCGATTGTTAATGCATCAATACCTACCTGATATTCTTTTTCGTCTTTAATTGCTTCTTTTTCCTCATCTTTTACACTTCTTGCCACCATACCAAATGTAGAAGTTCCATCGATGACTGCTTTTGTTCCCTGTCCGGATCCACCTGCTGATACATAGATTGCAATGTCTTCTTTTGGAAGTGATGAATCATATGCATCCCATGTTCCATATGTGTCGAAGAAATCTGTCGCAATCGATGTAATAACCGGTGCTAATGTAGATGATCCGTTAAATAAGATCTGGTTACTCTCTGTTTTCTTCTCTGTGCTCTCTGTCTTCTTTGTATCCCCAGAGTCAGAAGATGCCTTTTTGTCTGATCCACATCCTACAGCCATTGATGCAACCATGGCTGCCGCAAGAAGGACAGACATCAATTTCTTTTTCATAGATATTTTTCCTCCCATTAATAAATTTTATCTATATTGAATAGTATAGACTTGAATCCAATTATTTTCAAATTGATAATGCCTATAAGTGCATCCACTTATAGGCATTATCAATATATTTATGTAAGTTTTTTCGGAATTTTGCCTTACTCTTTCAATTCTACCTTAGATTGCATCCAACGCATTCGAAATATCTGCAATCAGATCCTCTTTATCTTCCAGACCAAGACTGATACGAATCAGTTCAGCCGGTACTCCTGCCTCTTTTAACTGTTCATCCGTCATCTGTCTGTGTGTAGACGTTGCCGGATTCAGACAACAGGTTCTTGCATCTGCTACATGCGTCTCGATCGCACCGAGCTTTAATGTCTTCATGAAGATAGACGCTGCTTCTCTTCCACCTTTTAATCCGAACGATACAACACCGCATCCTCCGTTTGGAAGATATTTCTGTGCTCTTTCATAATATTTATCAGACGGAAGTCCGGAATAATTTACATATGCTACCTTTGGATGTGCTTCCAGGAATTCTGCGACTGCCTGTCCGTTCTCTACGTGCTTCGGCATACGTACATGCAGGGATTCCAGACCAAGGTTTAAAATGAATGCATTCTGTGGTGACTGCATAGATCCAAAGTCACGCATCAGCTGAGCCGTACATTTGGTAATGAATGCACCTTCTTTGCCAAATTTCTCTGCATATGTAATTCCATGATAGCTTTCATCAGGTGTGCAAAGTCCCGGATATTTATCTGCATGTGCCATCCAGTCAAACTTTCCGCTGTCTACGATTGCACCGCCAAGTGCAGCTCCGTGTCCGTCCATATATTTTGTAGTCGAATGAGTTACAATATCTGCTCCCCATTCAAACGGCCTGCAGTTGACCGGTGTCGGGAATGTGTTATCTACGATAAGCGGCACACCATGTGCATGTGCCACTTTGGCAAATAATTCAATATCCAGTACGGTAAGTGCCGGATTGGCAATTGTCTCACCAAACATTACTTTTGTATTTGGCTTAAATGCTTCATTTAACTCTTCTTCTGTTGCATCCGGTGACACGAATGTTACATCGATTCCCATCTTTCTCATCGTTACATCGATCAGGTTAAATGTTCCACCGTAAATGGATGAAGATGCTACAATGTGATCTCCGCACTCACAGATATTGAACAGTGCGAAGAAATTGGCTGCCTGTCCGGATGAAGTCAGCATCGCTGCCGTTCCACCTTCCATCTCTGCAATCTTTGCCGCAACCATATCATTAGTCGGATTCTGCAATCTGGAATAAAAATATCCTGACGCTTCCAGATCAAATAATTTTCCCATATCTTCACTGGTTGCATATTTGAATGTTGTTGACTGTACGATCGGAATCTGTCTTGGTTCTCCGTTTCCCGGAGTATATCCGCCCTGTACACATTTTGTTCCTATTCTGTATTCATTCATGAATTTTCCTCCTTAGTGCATGTTTTTTCACGCACTCGCTAAATCATACCTTTTTAGTATACTTTAGCACTATACCGAGGAAATTTCAAGGAAAGATAATAAGACTAATTTATCGTCTTCTCAAATCATACAATGGGTTCTTGCCGAAGAACATGGGAATAAAGGAAAAACTGCCAAACGTCTTGGCATAAGCAGAAGCACTCTCTGGAGAATGTTGAAAAAATAAAAAAAGAATCACAAACGGAAGAGGATGAAGTAATACGCCCCTCGTCTAATTAACAGGGAATATATTACTTCATCCTCTTCCACCTGTGATTCTTTTTATTTCATATTCATATTATTTACTCGATCGAATCCGTCTCAATCACAAATTTTACATTACCATCCATTTCTTTATCCTTACCGCTGAATGTATTGTATTTGCAATCTTCTGATGTCAGCACATCGATTCTGTCGATTACATCACCAAGTTCATCTTCTACTGTGCTCTTTAACTTGCTGGTTCCTTCTTTGTCAAATTTTGCCATGCCTTCTGCAAGCTCTTTTGCACCTGACTGAAGTTCGGAAGCTCCGTTTCTAAGTGCACCGCTGTTGGCTGCAAGTGTTGCAGATCCGGAAGACATCTGGCTTCCCAGTGTGTTCAGTCCACTTGCTAACTGGTTCGTACCGCTCTGGAGTGTATTGACACCGGCTACTAATGTCGGACTGTTGGATTTCAGTTTATTTGCACCGCTTACCAGGGAATCATTGTATCCGCTTAACTGAGCGAATCCTTTATTCAATGCTGTGATTCCCCGGATTGCTGTCGGGAACTGAGCGGATGTTGCATTATTCAATGTTGCCAGATTGCTGTGCAGTGTTCCGATCGCACTGTTCAGTCCCTGCATACCTGCATTTAACTGATCTACACTTCCTGTCAGTGTACTTAACTGTCCTGCCTGTGCAAGAACACCTTCTGCATCTTCGATACTCTTCAACTGTTTTTTCAATTCCGGAAGAGCTTTTAACAATGCTTCTGAAGATTTCTGCAATGTAGCTGCATTTGTCATGATCGTTGCAGCACCGGCTTTTAATGAATCTACATCTATTGTCGGCATCTTTGTAGTATCAATGCCTGTTAACTCTTTGAGATTCTGTACGGAATCTGTGGAAGCCTTTGCACTCTTCAGTGCAATGATCGAACTCTGTAATTGTTTTGCTTCCTCAGAATTCTTATCTGAGATTCCTGCATACTTTGCTTCCAGTGTTTTTATGGATGCTGCAATAGAATCGGAACTGTTCTTCGCTGCTGTCTTTGCAGCCTTAATCGTCTGATTATCAGAAGCAACTACCTCATTGATATTCTTGCATGCATTCTGTAATGCTGTCTGAGCTGCATCTATATTTTTCAAGGATTCCTGCATACTCTGTAATGTCTGGCCGATTGTTGTAAGTGGTTTTTCGATACCTTCCGTAAGTGTTCCGCTTAATGTCTTCGTCTCTTTCATCAGCGTATTTCCGGTTGTTACCATAGAATTTACCTGAGACATCAGACTCTTTACTTCTTCTGTTCCAAGTGCTGCTTTCATCTGTGCAGTTCCTGCCGCCAGTGCTTTGGATGCTGCCTGAAGGTCTTCTGTCGTTGCACCCTTACCATCTGTTGCAGCTTCAAGCTGTGAGATAGCGCTTTGTACCTGCTTCAGTCCTGTACTTAACTGTGTCAGCTGTGAAGCTCCGGCTGCCAGCTGCTTCTCGCCGTCTACATAACTGCTCACACCGTCTGCAAGTGTATTCACACCACTTGTATAATCCTGTACACCTTTGACAACTTTGTTTACACCATTCACATACTCTGTGACGCTGCCATTCAGCTCTCCGTTAGAACCAAGGTATTTCTGGATGCCGGCGTTCAATGTATCAACGCCTTCTGTATAGCTGTTCACACCATCTGCAAGTGTTCCTGCTCCATCTGCAAGTGTATCGGAACCACTTACTAACTGAAGTGCCGCATCCTCCAGATCATCCAGAGCGTTCTGAAGATCATCTACATTTACGATACTGTCCATATCCACATCATCTAATAGATCAGATAATGCAACAGTATAAGTAGAAGACATTGTAAAATCTTTTACATCTGCTTCAATACTTAAGCTTTCCGGAATCGTAACTTTGTCACTTTCTTCACTGCTTAAGTTCAGGCTGTCTTTTAATCCCGGCATTCCGAATCCGACCACGATATTCTTATTTCCATCGGAAATAATCTTGCCGTTATCAATCGTTACATTGCTGAATGTCTCATTCGGAAGGATCATACCTGTCATCATGACGAATGGTGTATATACTTCTGTATCTTTTCCGTCTACAGATACATTCTTCTTTTCATTATTCTTATAATCCACCGTGATCTTCAGGTGTCCGCTCTTTCCTTTTAACTCAGATGGTTTCATCTCTTTTCCATCCAGGTAATATTTTAATTTAACAGATACCGGAAGTTTCTTATCTGTCGTTCCCTGATAGTAGATATCCTCGCCATCAGTAGACCATGTCAGCTTATCTCCGTCTGCGGCATATTTTTCATCACCTTTTACGTTCTTGATATCGCTCAGTGTACTTTCATCTTCCAGATTGCCGGATACGCTTCCGGAATTCTTAAGCCAGTTAGATACGGTTACCTTATCCGTCTTACCACTTGCCTTGGCATTCACGTATACTGTTTCTTCTTTATATACATCACTGTCTGAAGTTCCACTTGCCGCGAAAGCTGGTGTCACACCCATCATCACTGACATTCCGACTGCTACAGATGCTGCAATTTTTCGTTTCATTTTTCTGTTCTTATTCATAATTCCTGCTTCCTTTCTTAATTATCATGGATTGTTAATAACAGGTTACTTTGCTTCACTTGTCTGTGCTTTTGCCTTTTTCCCAAAAAATCCGATGGATGTCTTGCAGATTAATTTGTCAAATATCATGAACATTGCCGGCAATACCAGAAGCACGACTACCATACTGATAATGGCTCCTCTTGCAAGCAATGTACAGATCGAACCGATCATTTCAACCTGAGAATAGCAGGCAACTCCGAATGTTGCAGCAAAGAAGCTAAGTCCACTGCTGATGATGGACGGCATACTCGTTTTATGTGCAATGCTGATTGCTTCCATCTTATCTTTTCCAAGGCTTCGTTCTTTCTGATATCTTGTCGTCATCAGGATTGCATAGTCAACGGTTGCTCCTAACTGGATCGCACCGATAACGATACTTGCCACGAACGGAAGGCTGACTCCCTGATAGTACGGGATTGCCATATTAATCATGATCGCAAATTCAATAACCGCTACCAGGATTACCGGCAGTGAGATCGATTTGAAAATGATCAGAATGATTACAAATATAGCTGCGATCGAGATAATATTTACATTAACCAGATCAACATCTGTAACATCCTGCAGGTCTTTCATCAAAGGTGCCTCTCCGATGACCATTCCCGACTTATCGTAGGATTTTACGATCTTATCTATCTTTTTGATCTGTGTATTTACCGGATCTGTTGCGGATTCATATTTCGTACTGACGAATGCCAGTTCATAATCCTTACTCTGCATCATCTTACGGACATCCTTTGGGATCATGGAATCCGGTACGCTAGGACCGATCAGTGAACTCATGCTGATGGTCCATTTTACACCTTTTACTTTATCGATCTTCTTGAACATCTGCTGCTTATCTTTGGCACTCATGTTCTTATCCATCATGACAATGTGCATGTTACTTGTACCAAAGTCATCTTTTACTTTTTTGATCGATACATTACTGTTCAGTGTTGCAGGAAGTGAATCTGCAATGTTGTAGTAGATCTTTGTATGATTATTACCGTAAATTGCAGGAAGTAATAATACAAGAAATGCTACGATCCATACTTTATAATACTTTGTGATAAAAGCGGATGGACGATCCATGTTGCTTAACAGTAATTTGTGTCTTGTCTTTTCAATCGGCTTATCAAATACAAGGATCAGTGCCGGCAGGATCGTTACACAACAGATAACGCCGATCACAACACCTTTCGCCATTACAATACCAAGGTCACGTCCGAGTGCAAATGTCATAACACACAGTGCGATGAATCCGGCTACGGTAGTAACGGAACTTCCGACTACTGATTTGAATGTGTTGGCAATCGCATGCCCCATGGCTCTTTCTTTCTCGCCAGGGAATCTCTTCTTATTCTCTTCATAACTATTCAGAAGGAAGATGGAATAATCCATCGTTACACCAAGCTGCAGGACTGCTGTCAATGCCTGTGTGATATAAGAAGTTTCACCAAGTATAATATTACTTCCAAGGTTATACAGAATCGCAAGTCCGATACTTAACAGGAACAGAAACGGAACAACAAATGATCCTGATGTAATCTCCAAAACTACCAGACTCAGAAGTGCTGCAATTACTACATAGATTGGAAGTTCTTTCATTGCAATGTTCTTAATATCTGTAACAATACCTGTCATACCGCTGATGAAACACTGTTTATTCGCAATCTTACGAAGCTGTGTCAGTGCCTCCATGGAATTATCGGATGACGTCGTATCATCGAACAATACCAGCATCATCGTGGCATCTCCATTGATAAACGCTTTTCTGATATCTTTTGGGATCATCTCAGTCGGAAGACTGATATCTGTCACATCGTCATACCAGAGTACATCCTGTACATGTGGCACTTTCTCAAATTCTTTTTCCAGCTTCTGTACGTCTTTCATATCCATGTTCTCAACCGCGACCATGGAGAACGCACCCATTCCAAATTCATCTACCAGTATATCCTGCCCTTTTACCGTCTCCAGGTGATCCGGCAGGTAACTCAGCAGGTCATAATTTACTTTCGTCTTTGCTATGCCGATTACTGACGGAATAATTAATAAAACTCCAATTATCAACATCAGTATTCTGTGCTTGGCAATCCATTTGCCAACTTTGACCATTATTTCCATCTCCTCTTATTTTCTTTATGCATTTATTATTATAGCCAAAAATGACCAGTAGTCAATATTTTATTTAAATTATTTTTTTATTTCGTTGATAATCTTTATCCATATTGGCGCACACAAAAAAAGAAACAGCACATCCCGTGTTGTTTCTTTTTTGTTTCTATTCTATAATTTATTGCTTCACACATTCCGAGAGCAGCTTAATGTGCTGCTGCCTCTGCATTTCCGGCAACTTTTTCTTTTCGTTTGTCATGCATTGCAAATAATCCGGCTAACAGAGTTCCTGAGATGGAATGCCATGTACAGGATACCGCACAGATAATTGCAGATTCCGGTGTAGATGCAAACTGGGCAGTTGTAGTTGCAAGATTCGTTGCAAGTCCGGCATTCTGCATACCTACTTCGATAGAAATGGTTCTCTTCTTTGATGTATTCATACCAACCAGTTTTCCTGCTCCATATCCAAGCAGATATCCAAGCCCGTTGTGCAGTAATACTGCTACGAAGATCACAACACCTGACTGGAAGAACTTGGCTCCCTGCGAAGATACCACACCGCCGACAACACATGCAAGTCCGAGAACAGCAACTCCCGGCATAACTTTCTGAAGTTCCCGGAATGTTTTATTCTTTCCCAACAGATAATTTAATAAAAATCCAACACCAACCGGAAGGATAACAGTCTCAATGATTGATACGAACATCGGAAGTCCCTTGATCGTAATCTGTGTACCGCTTGCCAGTAAAGATACCATGAGTGGTGTCATAACCGGTGAGACCAATGTGGATACTGTTGTCATTCCTACGGAAAAGGCTACATCCCCGCCGCACAGATAAGACATGATGTTGGAAGATACACCTCCCGGACAGCAGCCTACAAGAATCAGTCCAAGTGCGATTCCATCCGGCAGATTCAATACCTTTGAAAGCGCAAATGCAAGAAATGGCATGATCAGATACTGCGCAACCGCACCAACACAAATGTCAAACGGACGCTGTGCAAGAATCCTAAAATCTTCCGTTGTAAGTGTCAGTCCCATACTGAACATGATAATACCAATGATAATAGACTGACATGTGAACTTGTTCGATACCATGTCTGTGAACAGTGCCAGATTTACCCAGCCCATCATAGACGGAAGGAAAAATGTAGCCACTGCGATTGCGATTACAACAATTGACGTGTAGTCTGATAAAAATTTGCTTACTTTTTGTAATGCTTTCATTACTCTTCT
>OGYE01001886.1_pt1 | contig 13291 bp, 12 predicted proteins | sample 1576471 | NCBI WGS metagenome assembly OGYE01 (sample SAMEA3541532, study PRJEB24748) | human gut metagenome | biome: human gut; feature: human-associated habitat; material: faeces | place: China | collected 2012
TTATTGCTTGGATTTACTTGGCAGTTTATTTTTATATCGATTTTTGATAAATTATAAAGTTTAATTCAGACATTAAAACACGTCTTATAAATAAGCAGCTTCAAATTGTACAACAAGCACAATTTAGACTGTTTAAAAATAAGACGCGTACTTAATATAATAACTTAAATTCAGATGTTTAGTCTGTTATCTCGCAATTTTCTACAGCATATCTAAGCAAAATACCAATTAATTCATTTCTCGACCTATTTGTATATTCGGCAATATTATCTATTCTGTCAACGAGCCCCTGTTCCAGTCTTACCGAAAAGACTTTAAATCCATCGTCCCCCTTCAGCCTTCTCTTGGATATTTTTAATTTACGCAGCCGAGCAGCGCCTGCACGGGTGCGTCGGGATAGCTGCAGTAGAGTCCGTAGCGCCGCGCGGCGATGCCGTAGCCGTTGGCGGCGCGCACGCCGGGTGTGCACAGCACGCTCGCACGCTGCAGCAGCTTGCCGACGAGCTGCTGCAGCGCCGGCCCGGAGACGCCGAGTGTCGGGATGCCGACGGCCGCCGTGATCTCCTCGCAGAAAACGCCCGCGCTGTCCGGTGCGGCGATGACCGTGCAGCCGGAGGCGGCCAGCACCTCCGCCGCTGCGCGCAGCTTCGGCAGGGGCGGCTGTGTGGACGCCCCGCACAGATACGGTTCGCAGTCCGGCACGGCCGCCGGGCTCAGCGGCAGCAGGACGGCGTGTTCTCCGCCTAGCGCCTGCACGCGGCGCAGGAACTGTGTGATGGCGGCCGGGTCTGCGCCGAGCACGCCGATGTGAGGCTGATCCTGTATCTGCATGATGGACATCTCCTGACGAAAAAAGTCTCCGCGAAGCGGGTATGACCCCATCTTAGCGGAGACTGTGATCCGTCCGGCAACGCTTTGGCATCGAAACGGCATCATTGTGCGTTGAAATACAAAGTATTTTCCACACGCCACGCCGGCAGGGAAAAGGCCGTGTCGGCGTCCGGGTCATAAAACTGCAGGTATTCGGTGATGCTGCTGTCCATGCCGTCGTTGTAACTGCCCTCGTTTCCGGCGTTGAGCAGCTGCAGGGGAACGGTGTTTCCACCGCTTGTGCGCAGACCGAGCATTTTTTTCGCCGCTTCTGGCATCGGGATCTGCACCTCGTCGTACGGCACGCCGAGCGCGGCCGCGACCGTGGCGCCGACGCGGGTTTCAAACACGCACAGCAGGTAATCCCACAGGTCGTTCTGCCGGATCTGGAAGCCGAAGTCATAGGCAAATTCATAACTGAGCGCCAGCACGCAGCCGGTCGCGTCGTCGAGCAGGAACGACGCCGTGTCGCCGCGCGGATTGCTCAGCGTGATGCCCCAGAGGACGAAGCCGCTGCCGTAGTTCGCGTACTGGACGGTCGCGCCCTCCTGCACGGAAAAGCCGCCGCCGAACAGCGCGCTGTCCTTTTCCAGCGCGCCCAGCAGGTCCTGCGCGTACTGCGCCATCTCGGCCAGCGTGTGCACCGCGGCGCTCTCATCGAGCTCGACGGGCTCTTCTGTGCCGTAAAACAGGTTTTGTATGCCATCGGTCAGCTTCAGGCGCAAAACGGTGGCCGGACTCTGCTCGTCGCCGGTGCTGAGGGAAAACGCCGCGTCCTGATTGCGGCGGTCGAGCCGCGCCGAGACGAAGTTCGGCAGGAAAAATCCGCCCGCCGCGATCGCCAGCATGAGCACGAGCGCCAGTGCGGTGTTGAGCCAGCGTTTCATACACGGCCTCCTTTCAGCTCCACGGTCACGACCGTGCCGTTGCCGACGCGGCTTTCAAACTGCATTGTGCCGCCGTGCAGCTGCACGATCTCGTTGCACAGCGACAGGCCGAGGCCCGCGCCGCCCTGTGCGCGCGAGCGCGACTTGTCTACGCGGTAAAACGCCTCCGTCAGGTGCGCGAGCGCCTCCGGCGGGATGCCGCGGCCGTTGTCGAGCACGCGCACGCGGCAGCCGTCGGGCAGCATCTCCTGCCAGACGTAGATGTTGCCGCCGCTGTCGAGCGCCTTGCGGGCGTTGTCCATGAGGTTGACGAGCAGGGTCTTGAACAGGTCCGGCTCTAAAAAGCACATACCCTCCGCCGTGCGGTACTGCAGGGCGATGCCGCTTTGCGCGTACACGCGCTTGAGGTGCTCGAGCAGCCCCGCCACGAGGTCGGCCGGGCTCGCGGGCACGAGCTGGAGCTTCGAGCGGTCGAGCGAGAGCATGTCCAGCAGCTTCAGCCCCAGCGCTTCGAGCCGCTTGCCCTCGGAGAAAATATAGTTCGCCGCGTCCATCTGCTCGTCCGGGGTGAGCACCTGGCTGCGCAAAAGGTCTGCATAGCCGATGATGGAGGTCATGGGCGTTTTCATCTCGTGCGAGAAGTCGGCCATGAACCGCTCCTGCAGCGCCATGCTCTCCTGAATGCGCTTGACGTTCTGCTCAAGCTGCCCGGCCATGCGGTTGAAGTCGGCGGCGAGCTGCCCCACCTCGTCGCGCGAGCGCACGGACGCCCGATAGCCGAGGTTGCCGCGCGCCAGCTCTCTTGACGCGCGTGAAAGCGTGCCGAGCGGGCGCGTCAGCAGATAGGACGTGACCCACGACACGGCTGCGCCGATGGCGATGAGGATCACGAACGTCGTGTGGTACGCGCGCTGCTGCGTCTGGCGCACGGTATAGGTCTCCGTCACGTCGAACGCGAGCTGGACGGTCGTGCCGTCGGCCGTGACGCCGAGCATGAGGTAGTGCCGGCCGTTGCCGGTGTGCACGATGCTGGTCACGCCGCTGCCGGCCGGAGGCTCGGGTGCTTCGTCGAGCAGCGCAGTGTCGCCCATTGTGGTCATCTGTGCGCCGAATCGGATGCGCACTGCCGTGCTCGACCCGCCGCTGCCGAGCTTGTGCAGCACGAGCGCGACGGTGTTGGCCGCCGTGCCGGGCGAGGCGTTGTCGCCGAGCAGATCCAGCACGTCCACGACCATGCGGTAGGTCTGCACGGCGGCGTCGCGCTCGCGGTCGATGGAGGAGGAAAACGACTGCGCGATCATCAGGCTGCCGCCGATGCCGTAGGTCAGCGACAGCAGCAGCACCATGGCGATGGTGAGCTTTGCGCGAAATTTCATCCGCTCATACCTCCAGCCGGTAGCCGACCTTGTTCACGGCCAACAGCCGGTTTTCCCAGCCGACCTTTTTGCGCAGCCGCTGGATGTGCAGATCCACGGTCTTGCTGCCGTAGCTGTATTCGCCGCCCCAGACGTGCTCGTAGATCGTCTCGCGGTAGAGCGCGGTGCCGGGGTTGCGCGCGAAAAACAGCAGCAGGTCATATTCCTTGTGCGTCAGGCTGATCTCCTCCGTGCCGCGCCAGACCTGCATGGCGCGCGTGTCGATGCGCAGCCCGCCGATCTCGATCACGGCGTCGGTCTTGTTGTAGCGCCGCAGCACGACGTCCACGCGCGCGAGCAGCTCCACGACCTCAAAGGGCTTGACGATATAGTCCTCCGCGCCCATGCGCAGGCCGCGCACCCGGTCGTCGACTGAGCCGCGCGCGGTCAGAAAGATGACCGGGATGCCCAGCGGGCGGATATACTCCATCAGCTCGAAGCCGTCGGCGTTCGGCAGCATCACATCGAGCAAAATGAGATCAAATACGTTGCGTTCCAGAATGTCCGCCGCGGCCAGCCCGTCATAGACGCACGTGCAGTGATAGCCCGCGCGGGTCAGGCTCATCTGGATCAGGTCGCAGATCGGCTTTTCATCGTCCACGATCAGGATCTGGATCATGCCACCGCCTCCTTCGAGTCAAAATTACATCCGTTTGGCATCAAAACGGCATCCGAATCCGATGCCCGGTTCGATTATAGGAGCGGCCGGTGTGTGTGTCAAATGTTTCGTGCGCCCAGTCAGGTTTTTCCTGAGTTGGGGAAAGATGTGCAAATATTCGGCGCTTTTGCCGAAAGCAATCTTGCGATTCGTGAAAATTCATGATAAAATGACAAAATATTATATTTTTCTATCGAAGTTTCGGTCATGAATCGCAGCACAACATCAAACAACAGGCGAAATCAAGGAAACGGTTGCTCTTTTCTGTCGTTTTCAACGGCGAAAAGAGCAACGGAGGGGGGAAAAACATGCATAGATCCCATTTTGCGGACAGGGTCCGGGCCTTTCTGCTGGCAGCCGCACTGGTGTCGGCGCTGATCTGCCCGCAGGCGCTGGCTGCGGACGCGGCGGGGAGCGGCGGCTGCGCGCACGGCCACACGCTGACGACCTGCCGCGGCGGAAAGTCCGTGTGCGCGGTCTGCGGGGAGACAGTCGACATCCGGGCCGCGCAGTACACCGGCTGGCTGACGGTCGAGGGCACGGCCGACCGGATGTATTTCCTGTCCGGCGAGCATGTCACCGGCTGGCAGCAGCTCGACGGCGGGACGTATCACTTCGACGATGACGGCATCGTTCACGACACGGAGACGGTCGACACCCGCACCTGCACCACGAACGGCTATGCCATCACCACCTGCAGGACCTGCGGCGAGACCTGCCGCAGCGCGGTGCTCCGCTATGCGGGCCACAGCTGGGATGCTGATCATGTCTGCACGAAGTGCGGCACGCAGGGAAAGAATATTGCCGATGCGCAGGTCAAGACCGCGCCCGCGGTCTATAACGGCAAAGATGCCGTCTGCGCCGTTGCGGTCACGTATCAGGGCAGGCAGCTGACGGTCAGGACCGACGAAGCGGACGTCGATGGCTGCATCTCCTATACGAACAACACGCGCGTCGGTCTCGGCACCGTCTCGATCCGGGGCATGCGCGACTTCTACGGCACGGTGTCCGCGCAGTATGAGATCCTGCCCGGCGGTGTCCGGGACGCGGCTGCGGCCGAGATCGGCCAGAAGCAGGTCCGTCTCGACTGGACGGCGGCCGCTGGTGCGGAAAACTACCGCGTCGAGATGAGCGCCGACGGCGGCAGCACCTGGACCGCTCTGCCCCTGACCGCAAAGCCCGTCTGCATCGTCACGGGTCTCGCGCCGGCAACGGCGTACACGTTCCGCCTGGCCGGCTGCACGCAGGTGGACGGCAGGTGGTATTTCTCGCCGTACTACTCCAACACGGTCACGGTGACGACGCTGCCAGAAGGCGCGTTTGCACCGTCCGAACTGCTCGGCACGATCGACGCGCAGGTGGATGGGCGTACCGTGACCGGCCTGAGCATGGACGCGGCGCAGTATCTGTTTTTGCCCGCGAGCGCGGATCTGAGCCGCCTCGCCGTGACGGTGCACACGCAAAACTGCACGAACCCGACCGTGGAGCTGCAGGGCAGCAAGGGCATAGAACCGCTCGGCGAGACCGTCAACATCACAGAGCTTGCCGCCGCGGACGACGGCCTTTACACGCTCACCGTCCGCATCAACGGCGAGGCGGCCGGCACGCTGTGCGTGGCGCAGTCCGAGAATCTCAGCGCGCTTTACATCACGAGCGAAGATCCGTCCGCACAGGGCCGAGCCTTTGTGGATGCCGGCGATGCCAACGCCGCGGCGCAGCTGCTGCTGGCCGACCGGGACGGCAATGCCGTCTGTGACGGTGTGCGCACGCAGCTCCGTGCGTGCGGCAGGACCGACCCTGCGGCCGCCGGGAAGCGGTCGTATCAGCTCCGGCTCGACCAGGCGTGTGATCTCGCCGCCTGCGGGGAAGCGGCTGAGCGCTGGACGCTGCTGGCCTGCTGTGACGACGCAACGCTTTTGCACGACAAGCTCTTCCGGGAGCTTGCCGTGTCGCTGGGCATGCCGTACACACCCGCGGCCGACTGGGTGGATCTGTACTATGACGGCGTCTACCGCGGCACTTATCTTGTCAGCGAGACGAACGCCGTCGGCAGTACTGGTGTGGACATCACCGGCATGGAGACCGCCTACGCGGCCGTCAATGCGGACTACGGCAGCGATATGACCACGGCCGCGGCCGAGAACCGGTACGGCCGGACCTACCGGTACACGGCCGGGCTGACCGAGCCCGCCGACATCACCGGCGGCTACCTGCTCGCGCGTAGCGACACCGCCAAGGCAAAGCAGGACGCGGCCAACGGCTTTGTGACCGCGCGCGGCTGCGCCATGAATGTCCAGAGTCCCGCGTGGTGCGGCCGGGACGCCATGGCCTACATCAGCGAGTATTATCAGGCCTTTGAGGATGCGGTCTACGCGCAGGATGCCGCCGGGAACTACACCGGCTACAATGCCGAGACCGGTAAGTACTATTATGAATACTGCGACCTGACCTCGCTCGTGCAGGTTTACCTGCTGCAGCGTCTGGCCGCCGATGCGTGTGCGGTCGGCGTCTCGCTATCCTTTTATAAGGATGCCGGCGGTCTGCTGTACGCAGGCCCTGTTTCGGATATGGAGCTGGCCTGCGGCGATATCGGCGCGGACGATGACTTTGACGGCGGGCGCTACCTCGTGTCCGCGCTCCTGCAGATCCCCGGCTTCCGCGCGGCCGTCGGCAATTACTGTCACGATACGTTCCTCGCGCAGGCGCAGCGGCTTGTGGGGGACGGCGGCAGGGTCATGACCGGCGGCGCACACCTGTCGGCCAGCGCCGCCATGAATGACCGGTTGTGGCCGCTTATCCGCGCCGGTGATCGTGCCTGGCCGGCCGGCACGACGTATGCCGATACCGTGGCGGACATGGACGCCTGGCTCACCGCGCGCATCGCGCAAATGCGCGCCGCCTATGCCCACACGTGGGACGCCGGCGTCGTCACGCGGGAGCCGACCTGCACATCCACCGGCACGCGCGTTTACACCAGCGATGCCGGCGAGACGATGACCGAGACCATCCCGGCCAGAGCCCACGCGCCTGAGGCGCTCCCGGCCGTGGCGGCCACCTGCACCACGCCGGGCCTGACCGAGGGCAGCCGGTGCGCCCTCTGCGGCGAGGTGCTGACGGCGCAGGAGACCATCCCCGCCGCGCACCGCTATGTCAACGGGGTCTGCACCGTCTGCGGGGCAAGAGACCCGGTGTCCGCTCCGTGCCCCGGCGGCAAAGCCTGTCCGGGCAGCAGATTCACCGATATGCCGCCCGCGGGCAACTGGGCGCACAACGCCATTGACTTCACCGTGGCGCACAAGCTCTTTGCCGGCACGTCCGACACGACCTTTGAACCGAGCGCACGGCTCACCCGCGCCATGATCGTCATGATCCTCTATCGGCTCGAGGGCGAGCCCGCCGCCGCGGCGGAAAGTGCCTTCACCGATGTGCGCAGCGGCGCCTGGTATGCCGGGGCGATCGGCTGGGCGGCGGGCAGCGGCATCGTGAACGGTGTCGGCGGCGGCCGGTTTGATCCCAACGGTCTGGCGACCCGCGAGCAGACGGCGGCCATCCTGTATCGGTACGCCCGCTTCAAGGGCTGTGATCTGGATGCCTGCGGCGACCTGTCGGCGTTTGCGGACGCGGGCAGCGTGTCCGCTTTTGCGCTTGCGCCCATGACCTGGGCGGTGGGCGAGCGGCTGATCTCCGGCAATGCCATCGGCGGCCGGACGCTTCTCGATCCGCAGGGCGTGACCACACGCGCGCAGTTTGCGATGATCATGATGCGCTACATTTTGAACGTTGTCCAGCCGGCGCCTGAGCCCTGACAGCCGCTGCAACAGTACCGGCAGTCCGGCATCCCGGAGTGGTTTTTCCGCTCCGGGATGTTTTTTCGCCGCCGTTCGGCAGAAATCGCGGAAATCCCTGCCAGACTCTTGACAAAATCGCGCCCGCCATGCTAGTCTTTTTCACTAGGGAAATGAATTTTGACAGAAAGGCAATGGCAATGACATTAAATGAATTGAAGATCGGTTCCTCAGCAGTCATCACGGCCGTCGGTGGGGACGGCGCGCTGCGATGCCGGCTGTTGGACATGGGGCTGACACCCCGGACGCGCGTCACTTTGCAGAAGGTGGCGCCGATGGGCGACCCCATCGAGATCCGCGTGCGCGGCTATGAATTGACGCTGCGCGTAGAAGAAGCGAAGAAGATCGAGGTCGAGGGGGTGTCGGCATGATCTTTGCGCTTGTCGGCAACCAGAACTGCGGCAAGACGACGCTGTTCAACGCCCTCACCGGTTCCAACCAGCACGTGGGCAACTTTCCGGGCGTGACCGTCGACCAGAAGATGGGCGAGATGCGCGACGAGAAGGGCTGCTCCGTCGTTGACCTGCCGGGCATCTACTCCCTGCGTCCGTATACGCAGGAGGAGATCGTCTCGCGCGATTTTATCATCAACCAGAAGCCGGACGGCATCATCAACATCGTGGACGCCACGAACATCGAGCGCAACCTGTACCTGACGCTGCAGCTGCTCGAGCTGCGCGTGCCGATGGTGCTGGCGCTGAACATGATGGACGAGGTGCACGCCAACGGCGGCGCCATCGACGTGCAGAAGATGAGCCAGGCGCTGGGCATCCCCATCGTGCCGATCTCGGCGGCGAAGGGGGAGGGCGTGTCTGAGCTCGTGGATCAGGCGCTGACCGTTGCGCGCAGCCAGACGCTGCCGAAGGTGACGGACTTCTGCGCGGATGATTCGGCCGTGCACCGCTGCATCCACGCGGTCGTGCACCTGATCGCCGACCATGCCGACCGTATCGGCGTGCCGGCGCGTTTCTGCGCGGCCAAGCTCATCGAGGGCGGGGACGATCTCGCGCAGTCGCTCGCGCTCGACGAAAACGAGCGGGAGCTGCTTGAGCACTGCATCGTGCAGATGGAAAACGAGACCGGGCTCGACCGCAACGCGGCGCTCGCGGACATGCGCTACACGTTCATCGAGGGCGTTGTGGCTGCTTCCGTGGTCAAGTGCCACGAGAGCAAGGAGCACGCGCGCTCCATGAAGATCGACCGCATCCTCACAGGCAAATATACCGCCCTGCCGATGTTTCTCGTCGTGATGTTCCTCACGTTTTATCTCACGTTCAACGTCATCGGCCAGTGGCTGTCCGACCTGCTGCAGCTCGGCATCGACGCGCTGACCGGCGTCGTGGACGCCGCGCTCACGGCCTACGGCATCAACCCCGTGGTACATAGCCTCATCATCGACGGCGTGTTCGCCGGCGTCGGCAGCGTGCTCGTGTTCCTGCCGATCATCGTGACGCTGTTTTTCTTCCTGTCCATTCTGGAGGACACCGGCTATATGGCCCGCGTCGCCTTCGTCATGGATAAGCCCCTGCGCAAGATCGGCCTGTCAGGGCGCAGCATCGTGCCGATGCTCATCGGCTTCGGCTGCTCGGTGCCGGCCATCATGGCCACGCGCACCGTCTCGTCTGACCGCGACCGGAAGATGACCATCCTGCTCACGCCGTATATGAGCTGCTCGGCGAAGATCTCGATCTACGCCTTTTTCACCGCGGCGTTTTTCCCGCGCTACCGCGCGCTCGTCATGCTGGGGCTGTATGTCCTCGGCATCCTGATCGGCATCCTCGCGGCGCTCATCATGAACAAGACGGCCTTCCGCGGCAAGCCCGTGCCGTTTGTCATGGAGCTGCCGAATTACCGCATGCCCGGACTCAAGAGCGTGGCGCTGCTGCTCTGGGAGAAGGCAAAGGATTTCCTCCAGCGCGCGTTCACGGTCATTTTCCTCGCGACGATCATCATCTGGTTCCTCCAGAGCTTTGACACGCGCCTGAACGTCGTGGCCGACAGTGCCAACAGCCTGCTCGCGCTCATCGGGCAGTTCATCGCGCCCGTCTTCCGGCCGCTCGGCTTCGGCGACTGGCGGTGCGCCACGGCGCTCATCTCCGGCTTTATCGCCAAGGAATCCGTTGTCAGCACGCTGCAGGTGCTGCTCGGCGGCGCGGCCATTTCGTCGCTGCTCACCACGCGCTCCGCCATCAGCTTTCTCGTGTTCACGCTGCTGTATACGCCGTGTGTGGCCGCCATCGCCACCATCCGCCGCGAACTGGATTCCCGGCTCAAGACGGTCGGCGTCGTGGTTCTGCAGTGCTCAGTGGCATGGGTCGTGGCGTTTGCCGCGTATGCGATCGCGGGGCTGGTGTGATGCGGCTGATCGACTATCTCCTGCTGGCCATCGTGGCCGTGTGCGCCGTCATCGCGTGGCGCGTCTGGTGCCGCGCCATGAAAAAGGGCGGCTGCTGCGGCAGCGGCTGCACCGGTAACTGCGCGCAGTGCGGCAGAAACTGTGACTGCAAAAAAGAGAAATAGATAAAAGCAAGGCTTCCCGAATTCGGGAAGCCTTGCTTTTTTCTATGCGTGTGGCCGCGCTCACAGCTCCGCAATATGCACCGGGTTTCCGTGCTCCCGGATCAGGGCCGCGAGATCGTCCGCGCGCAGCCACACGGTGGCCGTGTTGTCGTTCGGGTGTACGCCGATGAGCCCCGGCTCAGCGAAAAACGCGGCGTGGAGGTAGAGCTGCAATGCTGCAAAAGCGCGCATGAACCCGTCGCTTACAGGCCGGCGCTGATATTGCCCGCATCCTCGACGCCGACGGAAAACGGAGAAACTCGCTGTGGAGCGCTTTGGGAGAGCGGTACTGCCGCTCGCCGTTTTCGCCCGGAAACACGATGGGGCTTTCGGTGTGCTCCTGCGATTTGATTTTGAAACGCAAAAGCCGGAGCAGGCGATGCTTGGCCTGCTCCGGCACATGGAAATGCTGTGCTGCAATTATGATTTTGCGAGTTCGGCAGTGATCGCCTGGTTAAACGCATCGGCCTGTGTGTCCCAATCGGAATACTCCGGATCGTCCTTGTGGCTTGGCAGCAGGCTGTTGTCAGACAGATAATCGCCGAGCGCAGCCGTTACTTTTTTTGCGCCAAAATAATTCAGGTGATCCCCCTGGTCACGGGTATCCGTGCTCCAGTTGATCGGCACCTGGTCGGACATGGTGTTGAAGTCGATGAACGGGATCTGCAGCTTATCTGCGAGCGCCTGCGTGCTGTTGTGGCGCGCCATGTTCCAGTTGACTGTGCTGGGCGTGCTGACGAGCATCAGCTGCGCGCCGTTTTCGTCACAGAAGGCCTTGATGCGCTCAACATAGGCGCGGTTTCGCTTCGGGATGGGAGCGTAGGCATCCGATGGCGTCATATAATTGCTGGCGTCCGCCGGAGTGGCGTTGCAGCGCAGCTGATACCCTTTGGCATTTTCGGTGTGGGTGTAATTGACGGTCATGCGCCAGTCATTTGCCTTCAGAGATTTCCACCGGTCGTGGTAGGAAAACACAGGGAAGAGGTCGCCGGCCTCCTGCAGCAGCATACTGCCGTACGAAAAATCGATGAAAATCACATCGGTCTCCAGGATCACAAGCTTGGGCGACTGCTTTTGGAAGGCTTTGTGCAAGAACGCTTCCGAATAGTACAGTGTCTGTCTGGATGTGCCGCAGCAGTAGGCCGTGTAACCGTATTGCTGCCACAGCTGCATCGGGATGAAGGCGGAATAGCTCTCGCTGTCACCGAGGATGAGCAGGTCGATCGTGTTGTCCGGTTCTCCGAGGATGCCGTTGGCCGCGGGGTCATGGATGCCGTCGCTGCGGGTGTTGTTTTTTGGCCGCACCAGCTGCGACACACCGGTCAGCAAAAGCGCCAGCACGGCGAGAAAAACGACGCATCTGAGCGTATGTTTGAGAAAACGGGACATGCGTGCCTCCTAAAAGTTCGCATACATGGGGTCGACGGGAATGTAGCCCTTTCCGTATGCTCCGAAAACGATGATGAACAAAATGAGCGCGTAGAAGACCGTCCAGCGTACTGCAGCAGGGCGCTGTGCCAGCAGCGCGCGCACGGACTTGCCTTTTTCGTTGATCACGCTCACGACGAACACGATCAGCAGTGTCACAGCAACGATCATGAGGTCAAACTTGTCAATACCGAGCGCCTTGAAGAGCGCATCGTCAAAGACGGGGAATGCAAATCCGGTGACCATGGTGCGGAACATCTGCATACCTGCACGCAGGCCGTTTGCACGGAAAAACAGCTCGCCGATGATGACCAGCACCGTCGTGCGCAGCATCTGCAGCAGACGGTACGGGAAGCTCTCGGCGCGGATGTGCAGCCGCGCGTTGACGGCCCGCACCGGCGGGGCGATGATGTTGCCGCCGAGGATCAGCACGAAGTGGTACATGCCGAAAAAGAGATAGCTCCACGCGGCACCGTGCCAGAGACCGTTGCAGAACCACACGCAAAAGAGCGCGACGGCGCTCGCCAGCAGTGGACCGTAGTGGTTGCCGAGGCGTTTGCGGGCGGCGGAAGTGAGCTTTTCCAGTGGCTTGAGCGTGACGACCGGGTAGAATACATAGTCCTTGAACCAGGTGCCGAGCGTGATGTGCCAGCGCTTCCAGAATTCCGAGATCGTCTTGGAGAAAAACGGTTGTCGGAAGTTTTCCGGCATTGTGACGCCGAGGATCTGCGCCGTGCCGGTGACAAAACAAGGAACAGCTGCTGAAGGATATTGCCGCTCTGGTGGCAGTCAACAGCGTAGAGGGCACCCCCGAGGAGGACGCACCCTATGGCGCAGGTGAGCAGGTCGATGCGCTTCTGTTCGATGTTCAGACAGCGCTCCAGCGCTCCGCTGCGCTGTTCCAAATCCTTTATCTGATCTGCAAGTATCATAAGTTTACCGTATTGACAATTAAATCGCCCCGGGCTTCACACCCAGTTTGCGCTCCACGAACTCCAGCACGAAATCCACCGTGCCGTCCTCATGAAATACGAGGGAGTATTCGTATCCGCCCAGCATGGCGGCGGTCATGTTGTAGCCGCTTACATCCGCGTCGGTCATGACGTACTTCTTTTCCAGCATAATCTCGGCGCCGGCGGCGGGTTCGGGCGTGACGGCGGGATTGAATTCCGCAGTTGGTTCGGCGGGCGCTTCGGGGGCATCGCCGGTACGCTCGTACCACAGGGTGAGGTCGCTCATTTCAAGGCTGAGCGTTCCATCCTCGCGCAGCGTGACGGCAGTCTCGCCGTTCAGGATGGAGATGAGCAGCGTGAAATTGTCCATGCGGCAGGACAGACCGTCCAGCGTCGTACCATGCAGGGTCAGGTCGCAGGTAGTGCCGTAAATAACCAGCGTATCCCCCGCCATTTCAGCGGCTTCAGCGGGCAGTGTGATGCCGTCCGCTGTGACGCGCGCAAGCGTCCAGAAGCCCCTGAAATCGTCCATAATGGCGCTTTCGTTGATGCTCGGGACGGCCGCGCTTGAGGCTTCCGGCTTCTCGCGGCTGAACGTCATGGTCACGTCGTCCATGGAAACCGTGAGGAGCGCGTCCTGCAGCGTGAACGATATGCCGTCCGCCATGAGCACGCC
>OGYE01001895.1_pt1 | contig 13260 bp, 13 predicted proteins | sample 1576471 | NCBI WGS metagenome assembly OGYE01 (sample SAMEA3541532, study PRJEB24748) | human gut metagenome | biome: human gut; feature: human-associated habitat; material: faeces | place: China | collected 2012
CATACTACGCCATACAGCGTTTTGTCCGTGTCACCGACACGGAGGGCAATGTAACTGCATTTTCTTGAAAGGCGTTCTCTTTGTGCCGAAAATAGTTCCGCCTGTGGTAAGGATACCAGAAAAATCAGACTGCTTCATTTCCTTGCACATATTATTGATAAGCCCATAATAGCCGTCCTCTATGCCGATTATCTGGACGTCTTCGCCGAACTTTTCATAGCAAGCCTTTGCAACGCCTCTGATAGTTGCGTTAAGTCCCGGACAATCTCCTCCGCTTGTGAGTATGCCTATTCTTTTCTTCATTTTACCAAGTCCTTTCAATGAAATTCTATCATTATCAACGATATCAATACTTATCGCTTGTGCTGAAATCTTCTATATCGGCTTCGTCGGAAGGAGTGATATCCTGCTGAGTTTCCTCAGGGGTGGCCTCGCTTTCCGGCTCGTCGTCAATATATGTAAACCTTGAAGTCTGATGCTCTTTCTTATCCTTTTCACTGTTCTCGCTAAGTTTGAAACGTGCTATCATATTCTTTAGTATAAGCCCCGGCAAAGCGCGCGATATCGTCGTACAGACCGAGCCCCGTGAGCAGCGCGCCGAGAAACACGAGCGAGATCGAAACCGCCGTCCCGGCGCTTTCCGTGTCCAGCCCGAGGAAGATATAGAGCGCGCGCAGCCCCTCTCCCCCGGCACAGATCAGCCCGCCGACGAGAAAGGCGCGCAGCATGTCCATGCCGAGCGGCGAGCGCGGCTGCTTCTTTTTTATATATTCATTGTATTCTTCGTTCGTCATATTCATAAAAAATCGCCTCCCGTGGGAGTATTCCCGCGGGAGGCGACCGTATGCGTTTAGTTAGATTATTATATAATCAAATGTTTTCCTGCCGGATGATCTTGCGGCCCATGAGCACGCCCATGACGGAGGCCATCATCCGCCAGCGCGTCCAGCCGGAGGAGTCGCCGAGGCAGTGCAGACGGCGGATGTTTGTGTTGAGATCGGCGTCCGTCTTCACGCGGTTGAAGCAGAACTTCCGCTCGGGGGAGCAGAGCAGCGTTTCGTGCGAGGCAAAGCCCGGCACGACCGGATCGCGTTTCAACGAAAGAGGCTTTTTCCGCAAGCTATGCGCTCGATCAGCGGCCGGAACGGAACGCTCCCGCCGCCGATAAAGGCTGCAGGGACAGCGCGCAGGGAGGAGAAAAGGACGGTACAGCCGAAGCTGAACCGTCCTTTCGATCGGAGATAAGGCAGCCCTGCTGCTATCCTTTTTTCCCGGCAATCACTTCCGTGATTTCTGCTGCGCCCCGGGGTGCTCCGTTTCCCGCCGTCTTTGGTACTCCTCCAGAAAGCGATCCAGATAGACCTTGTTGACGGTGGCAGAGATCGTGTTGCGAAGCAGATCCTTTGCGTCGGACTGCGTTTCACCAAGACCTTCCCGCGCAGGAGCTATCCCGAACGCCGCGCCGAGCATGTTTTCAAATTCGTCGCAGAAATAGTCGTAGGCGACCGGAAGGGGATAGCTGCCCTCCTGTATGCTGAACATCAGCCGAAGCCCCTCCAGCGGGACAACGGGTTTGACCACGGCGATAAACAAAAGCCGCGCAAGGTGCTCCGATGGGTATGTCTTTTTTATTGGCGCGGGGATCAGGCTCTGCTTGACGTAATTGCTCACCATGGAGCTTGTCAACTCCGGCTCCCCCAGCGGTGCAAGATGGGCGTTGACATATCGCACCACCTGCTCCAGATATAGCCCTACATTCGGGATCTGGGCATAGCGCGGCAGACGGAAACTCTCCATATCCTCGATCATTCTCTTCACTTCCTGTTCCATGCTGCCATTATATACGTTTCGCACGGAAAGCACAACGGTTTTGCAAAAATTCTTCAACGGTTTTTTAAAAGCCGTTGACGGAATGATAAAAATCTGATAGAATCCACCCGATCGGCTTTTCAAAACCGGATAAAACGCTTTCTGCGATTCGGAGGATACACAATGAACCAGTTTCGTATTGCGGCAGATTCCAGCTGCAATCTTCTTACGCTGAACGGAGCGGACTTCGTCAGCGTTCCGCTTACTATACGCACCGAAACCGAAGAGTTCCGGGATGATGCTTCTCTGGATGTTGATGCGATGGTCAGCACGCTCCGCAGCACAAGGGGCCGATCCTACAGCGCATGTCCGAATGTCGCGGACTGGGAAAGCGCTTTCGGCGAGAGCGGCGACGTGATTGCGTTTACCATTACAAGCAGTCTGTCGGGCAGCTATAACGCCGCCTGCGCGGCGGGGAAAAACTGCACGGAGCGCAACCCTGCCCGGCGTATCCATGTGGTGGACACCCTTTCCGCCGGACCGGAGATCACCCTCCTTCTTGAAAAAACGCTTTCCGAGCAAAGCTCCGGCGCCGGCTTTGACGAGGTATGCGAAAATCTGAAGGCATATCAAAGACGCACCCACCTGCTTTTCGCCTTGGAATCCATGCATAACCTTGCGCAGAACGGCCGGATCAGCAGGCTCACGGCAACGATGGCGGGCGTCCTTGGGATCCGCGCCGCCGGACAGGCCAGCGCCGAGGGAACGCTGGAAATGCTCGGAAAATGCCGGGGAGGGCGAAAGACGCAGCATTTCATGCTGTGCGAGATGGAGCGGCTCGGCTACGGGGGAGGAAGCGTCCGGATCGGTCATTGCCAGAACGAGGCGTTCGCGCAGGAGCTCTGCACCGAGATCCGGCAGCGCTTTCCGGCGGCGGATGTGAGATGCGATCCTCTGCGGGGACTGTGCAGCTATTATGCCGAACGCGGCGGGATCATGCTGGGGTTTGAGACCTGAAAAACGAGTGGAATAAACAAGTGCCGCACCGTTGTCGAAACGGTGCGGCACTCTCATTATAAATTAATATGTAATAATATGGCTCCGACGCCGCGGGCGCGGCCGTGCCGGAAAATGCAACGCGGGACAAGCCGTGCGGCAAACGCCGTTACTCTTCCGACAGATCGGCGACCAGCTTGGTGTTGCTGACTGCCAGCGCAAGCTGAAGCTTGTTTTCCAGCCCGGTTTTCTGCAGCATATTTGCCACATGGAATTTGACCGTTGACATCTCGCAGCCCATCTCCGCTGCGATGCGCGTATAGGAGAGACCGCGCAGCAGATGCCGCAGCACCTTCATCTCCGTTTTGGTAAATTCCGTGCTTTTTGCCATGCCGATCTCCACCGTAGGCGGTGCGTCCGGAAAGACACGCTCGCCGGCCATCGTCCGGCGGACGACCTCCATCAGGCGGTTTTTTGCGGAATCCTTATACCACAGACTGTCCGCCCCCGCCGACTTTGCTTCCTCCAAAACCGCGCCGTCAAGCAGCGAGGTCACTACAACGATTTTTATCTGCGGACGCTCGGCTTTGATCTGACGGACGGCAACCAATCCGTTTTCCCGGTGCTCCGTCTGCACGTCCATCAAAACGAGATCGACGGGGCTTGCTCTGCACACCTCAACGGCCTGCTTCGCGCCGGGAATGGACGCGACGATCTGATTCCCGTCCTCCGCAAGGAAATAGCTTTCCAGCAAGCTTCGGATCATGGTCTGGTCTTCAACGATCACCACTCTCATGCGCTGTTTCCTCCTTTTCCGGCAGACTGAGCATAAGCGAGAAGCGGGGTAAGCTCTGTATCTCCATTCTGCCGCCAGCCTCTTCCACATGGTGACGCAGCATGGACAGACCGCCGCCCTCCGTGATTTTCTCCTTCGGTGCAGCGCCGTTGTTGGTAAGAAAAACTTCGGTACAGCCGCACATCGGCTGAAAGCGTACATATAGCTCCGTGCCGCCGGCATGACGGGCGCAGTTGGCCGCGCATTCCCGAATTGCCAGCGAGACCGTCTCGCAGAAACTCCGCGATTCCGGCGGCTTTCCTTCCGTCAGAACCCGGACGCCCATCTCCGCGGCGCGCCGGACAGCCACCTTCATCGGTTCGGGCGAAGCCGTTATCCGGTTGGAGCGGTAAAGCACCGCGATGGACTGTTCCCACAACGCCGCGCTTGCGCGAAGCTCTTCCAACCCGGCCCGCCGGATCAGCGCGCGGCGTACGGCAAGGATGCTGTGACCGATATCGTCATGCACACGCAGCTTCATGGCAAGGGTCTCTTCCTGCCGGATGATCTCCGGCATCTGCTCAAACAGCCTTCGCATCCGCTCATTCGCCTCCGCCAGCTTTGCGCTTTCCTCCTGCAGATGCTTCTGCCGCCACATAAGCTCCGTGACATCCGCGGCGGTGACCTGCGTATAAGAAAGCCCCGCCGCTGTTTTGATGCTTTCCTCCGCAAAGCGCAGCTCCGTGCCGTCGGAAAACCGGAAAATATAAAGCTGCGGATCCAGACAGCGGACGGTTGGCGGCGGTGAGCGCAGGGCGTCATGCAGCTCCGCAAGCGTCTGAATGCCGCCTTTGCGCAGCTGGCTTGCTATGGCAAGCATTCGGTGGTTAATAAGCCGCACCACGCCGTTTTTATCAAAAAAGCAGACCGCAATGGGCAGACTGTCAAAGCTCTCTTTGATCCTGTCCATATGCTTCTATTTCCCTCCCGATTTCTCCACCCGGAGCATGACATATTGCAGGCCGTCCTCATCCTCTTCCCATTCGAGCGCGGGGAATGGATCTTTCAGATGGCGGAGGGGAGCCTCGCCGGAAATACAGAGATTCATATGCAGCGCTTCGCCGACCTCTATGGAAACCAGCAGCGAGCGCAGCGATTCAAGCTCTGCTTCCACAACCGCTTCAAAAAGGGAATAGGCCGCCGTTGCCTGCTCAATGGAAAGCTGCCCGTCCCCCTTGATGAGCGCCGAGCACTCCGCACCGTACAGGCAGAGATTTTCCGCAGACTCGTTCAGGCAGAGCCGCAGCTCCTGCACGGAAATTGACCCGCGCTGTACGCCGACAAAAATCAGGTTGTTTCTCCGCTTAATATAGGTTCCGATGACGATGATCTGTCCGAGCAGACGCTCTGCCCGCGCCGGGTCATCCGTTTTTTTCAGCTCAGTCAGCCGCTCCTGCAGCATGGCGATCTGCCGGGCAGTCTGCGCCTCCATCATGTCATAGAGACGGTTTTCTTCCGTCAGCTTTAAAAGTCTTGCGTGCTGCGCATTCTCCGCCGCCAAAACGTCGCCTACATCGCGAAGCTCGTCGCACGTAAGCTCCAGCTCCTGCCGGAGCTGATTCAGCTCTGAAACGTCTTCCTTCCAGAACGCCCAGCCGCGGCGCAGCTTATGGCGCTTTAAAAGCGTGTCATCGTCGAGCTGCACGGTATCCTGCGTTATCTGCCGCAGCTCACTTTGCGGAAGCGGCGGCCGCATCGTAGCGGATGCGTGCTTCGTGCAAAAAGTTTCATCCGTGATCTGCACAGGAAGCGTTGTCGCTTCCAGAAGCTCATCGTATCCGCGGTTGGACTGGATGAGTCCGCATTGGATGCAGCTTTCAAAAATGCCGGTAAACATCAGGCACTGGGCGACCGTCATGTCTCCCGCCAGCACCCAGACCCAATGGATCTTTTCGGCATACGCATAAACGTATGCCAGCGAAAGCGCAAACGGCACCAGCGGCAGCAAGCGGACTCTCTTCGTGTGCGGGATACGGCATTTTGTCACGATCATAAAAAGCGAGAGCGCCGCACAAAAGAGCTCCCAGCCGAGCACGAAGAAATAACCTCTCTCATAACGGTACGCGGCGTCCGACAAAATGCCGGACGGAAAGGAAAACACCCGCTGATGCAGATCGTTTGTTAAAACGAGCAGCAGGAGCAACACCGTCGGCACATACAACAGTTTTGTCCACCGCGGCAAATGAAAGTCCTCCGGCTTTCCCAGCGACTGGGAGACGAATACCGAGAGCATGGGGATAAAGAGGATCGGGACATAGTAAAAATACCAGAGCCAGCGCTCCGCATCTGTATTGGCAATGGAAAACTTGATCGAGCGCAGGAGAAGCCACAGCACCATCAGCATCGAAATCGCCAGCAAATAGCGCTGCACCTGCGTCTGCACAATGCGGACCCGGACAGAGTGACACCATGCGCACAGCAGGAAGATATAAATTCCGCTGCGCAAATGGTTATAAACCGGAGAATGGAGCACCGTTCGGGCGGCATAACGAAGCCACATGGCAAGCGCGATAAGCCCCAGCGCGGCAAGCGCATACAAAAGGCTCTTTTTTGTCGCTTTACTCATTCCGTGCTCCTTCCGGCTCCACGCATTCAAATGCAGTATATCATGCAGACAGGAAAAGAGCAATGCGGTTTTGGGCGCTTTGCGGAGAGCGGGAAGGGGATATGGCCCGGAACAGAAAATAAATGCAAACCCTATCCAATCGGCGGGTGCGCGAGAGAAGACGATCGGCTAATATATAGTTGAAGCACTCTAAAAAGGGAAAGGCGGTGGAGAAGCACAGATGCGAAGAATCGTGCTGGATTTGCAGGGCGGCCTTTTGGCAGAGGCAGTCATGCAGGTGCTTGCGGGATACGATCCGGACTTCATCGTCTATCGCTCTTCAAAACCGGAGGATACGCTTGCGCTTTGCCGAAGCTGTCATGCCAATGTGCTGGTGATGGAGGTCATCCGACAGGGCATCTGGAAGCTGAGCGAGCGGCTCAGACTCTGCAGCGCGGTAAAAAACCTCGGGTGGGACTGCAAGGTTCTCCTTCTGGTGGATGAGAACGCGGACGAACAGCTTGCCGCCGAGGTGCGGCAGACGGTGAAGGATCAGCTGGCCGATGATTTTATCTATGCGTCGGTGTCGCCAACGTATCTCGCGGGCGTGATCGACATACTTTGAAAGGAACGGTGAAAGATGAAAAAGCTCCTGCGATTTATTCCGGCGCTCGCGCTCGCGGCGGCGCTGCTCACGGTCACGGCACTTGCATGCTCGCCGGACGACAATAATCCGGAACATCATGAAAACGTTATACAGACCGATGAGAAAAAGCCAACCTGCCTGCAGGGAGGATACTACGAACTGAAATGTACCGTCTGCGGGTGGAGCCGCGTCTTTTCCATCGGCGACATCGTGCCCCACGAATTCGGGCCGTGGGAGATCGTTAAAGAGCCCACCTGCACAAAAGCCGGCGAGAAGCGAGCCTATTGCAGTACATGCAACAAGTGGTATCCAGAGCTCGTGCCGGCAACGGGCCACAGCTGGTATAAGTACTATACAAAAGAGCCTACCTGCACCACGGCAGGAGAATACTACACCTACTGCCGGAATTGCCCTGCGAGCCAGGGGCGCTCCACAGAACCTGCCACGGGTCACTTTTGGGTCGTCTGGAAGCAAGTATTCGCTACCTGCACCACGCCGGGATATACCGAATTTGTCTGCGACGACTGCGGCGCGGATGGGGGGACCACCACGACGCCCGCCAAGGGACACAGCTTCGGCGCGTGGTTCACCACAACGCAGGCCACCTGCACGGAGGAAGGCATGCAGAAGCGGGAGTGCGCAACCTGCGGCGCGACGGAGAGCCGCGGCATCCCCAAGACGGGACATAAATTCGGCGCGTGGTTTACCACAACGCAGGCCACCTGCATGGAGGAAGGCATGCAGAAGCGGGAGTGCGCAACCTGCGGCGTGACGGAGAGCCGCGGAATCCCCAAGACGGAACACGCCTGGAACGAAGGGACGATCGTCCTGGCGCCGACGACGGAGCAGGAGGGCGTTAAGGAATGGGTGTGCACGGCGTGCGGCATGGTGCGCACAAGACCGATTCCCAAACTCACGTCGGGAGGGACGACCGCCGCGCCGGCTGCCTCGCCCACGGCCGCGCCGACGCCCACGCCGGCGGCGTCGACCGACACGCCCGCGGCATCGACCGACGCGCCCGCCGCCGAAACGGCGGATAAGAACGGCAAGGGCGAGAAGCCCGGCACCGGCGAAACTCCTGCCGAGCCGGACGACGCGCAGAAAAACCAAAAGGGCGATGCGCCCGAAAAGGCGGAAAAAAGCGGCTCCTCCGTGGGGAGAGTCCTCCTGCTCATACTTCTGCCGCTGCTTTTGATCGCCGCCGCCGTCGTCGTGCTCCTGCTCGTCCGGAAAAAGAAGGCTCGGCAGGACTGACCGGCGCTCCGCCCCGGGGCGGATAAAAAACAGCATTATCATTATGAAAAGCAAACATAAAGGAGATCAAAACATATGGGACTGTTTGACAAGAAATATTGCAGCATCTGCGGCGAAAAGATCGGCTTTCTCGGCAACCGTAAGCTGGAGGACGGCAACCTCTGCAAAAATTGCTCCGCGAAGCTCTCACCCTGGTTTTCCGACCGGCGCAGCAGCACCGTGGAGGAGATCCGCGAGCAGCTTGCCTACCGGGAGGAAAACCGCAATGCCGTTGCGGCGCTCCATGTGACGCGCAGCTACGGTGAGGATACGAAGGTGCTTATCGACGAGGACGCCGGAAAATTCATCGTCACGCGCGCGCGGAACTATACCGACGCCAACCCCGACGTGATCGATTTCTCGCAGGTGACCGGCGTCGATCTCGACATCGACGAGGAGCGCAGCGAGGAATATACCACCGACAAGGAGAATAAGCGCGTAAGCTATAATCCCCCGCGATATACGTTCAGCTATGACTTTTATGTTGTGATCCGCGTGAACCACAGGTATTTTGACGAAATGCGTTTCAAGCTGAACAGCTCAAGCGTTGAGACGACGCCCTCCGGCGGCGTGCCGCTTGTGCGCAAGCCGAACCCGAGCCTTAACCACGATTACAAAGAGTATACGGCGATGGGTCAGGAGATCAAAAGCACTCTCACCGAGGCGCGGCAGCGTGTCCGCGACGAGGCCGCGGCAGCCGCCGCGCCCAAAATGGCGGTCACCTGCCCCTTCTGCGGAGCGACAACCATGCCGGATGCCAACGGCTGCTGCGAATACTGCGGCGGCGCGTTAAACGGCTGAGCCGCCCGCGGGTAAAACGCAAAAGGAACAAAAGCAAGAAGAACGGCCCACACCCCAAACGTCGATTTTCAGAAAGGAGAAAATTATGGCAGACTTTGCAGGCACCATGAAAGAGGCAGCATTCGCAACCAGTCCCCGTGAATTTGATCTCTCCTATTCCACCACGCTTGAGGAGATCTTCGACAAACTCAATGCCCGCAGAACCGCGTTCCAGATGCCGTTTCAGATCAAGGGCGGCGTCGCCGGGCAGCGCATCGTGTTTGAAAAAGAGCCGAATCTGGATGTCACTCTCTGGCTTTATCTCTCTAACGGCACGCACATCCGTATCCAGCCGGTCATTTCAGAGGCCAAGGCGTCGGTCGGCGGCGTGCGCGTTGACAAGAACAGCGCTCTGCGCAAGGGCGTGAAGGGCGCAACGATCGGTCTCGCCACAGATCGCGGCGGCTACATTGACGCCGTAGCCGACGCGGTACAGAAGATCCTCAGCGGCGAGCCGGTCGCGGATTACATTCCGCCTGCGGTTCCCGTCGACGCGGAGCCGCCGAAGAGCTGGCTTACCACGCTGCTCCTCTGCATCTTCTGCGGCGGGCTCGGCATCCACCGCTTCTATGTCGGCAAGATCGGCACCGGCATACTGTTCCTGCTTACCGCCGGGGTTTTCGGCATCGGAGTGATCGTCGATCTTATCAAGATCGCCACAGGAAAGTTCACAGACAAATACGGAAATGTCATTGTGAAGGATACGTAAAGGAGATTGACATGAGCAAAACCATGACCCGCTTTTTGAGCCTGCTGCTCATCGCTGTGCTGGCAATAAGTCTCTGCGGCTGCGGCGGCGAGGGAAAAAAGACAGAGTCCAACCAAATCAAGCTGGAAGACTATGAGCTCCTCTATAAGGACGCGTGCATCATGACCGATTCCGACGGGAACGATGCCGTTGTTCTGACGCTGGACTTTACAAACAACAGCAAGGAATCGGCGTCGTACATCTGGAGCATCAATGAAACGCTTGTGCAGAACGGCGAGGAGCTGGAGGTTGCTGCCGTCATCACCGATTACGCCTCCTTCGCTACGGCGGTTGACAAACAGTTTGAGGATGTCGCGCCGGGCGAAACGCTTGAGGTACAAACGGCCTATGTGCTGAAGGATGCGGCGGCCCCGATAAAAGTGACCTTTGAGCAGCTGTTCGGCAAGAAAAACGGCACGATCACCATCGACCCGGCTGCGCTCAGCCGGGAAACGTCCGCCGATTCGACGGGCAGCACAAACACCGCCCTTCCCGCTCCGACGGGTGATGCGCTGCTTGACTGGTGGAACGGCGCGTGGTATGGCTGGTGGACGATGACCGGCTGCTCGGGCGCTTACGAGAGCATGGCGGGACAGTGGTGGGACGCCTGCGCTGTCATCGATATCGGCCTGGACTATACGGGCACCGTCACGATCTGGGACGAGGACTACTCGAGAGCGGATCCGATGTCGCAGGCGACGGTCACGCTGAACAGCGCCGGTGTCGGAGAGCACGGTACCGTGATGTCGGAGAGCGGCTACTTCACGAATCTGCCGTTGGAGCATGCCGACTGGATCGTGGATCCCGCGATCAACAGCCGCTTCCCCGATGTTGAAAACATGATCTGCATTGAGGGCTGGTACGAAGACGGCGAGGACGAGTTTTACTACGAGGTTTATCTGCGCCCGTGGGGGCAGCTCTGGGATGACTTCGCCGCCGACTATCCCGACGACGTCCCCTATTATTATGACGACTGGTATCTCCCGCTCGTGGAGGCCGGCAGCGCCATGCCGGATGTGGTCGGCGGCGAGGCCGTTCCTTCCGGCTCCGGCGGAACGGATGCGATGACCCAGACGCCCAACTCGGCGGACGCGCCCGCTGCGCCCACCGCCGCGAACGTATCCGGCGGAGACGGCATCGTGACGGAGGAGCAGGTGCAGAAGGGCTACGTCTGGATGAACGAGGTCAATAATTATATTTTTGACGCAACCTATGATGATATCGTTGCCTACTTCGGCGTGGAAGGCCAGTTCGTCAAGGAAGAGTACAGCGACCACATGAAGGCAAACTACCGCTACTACAAATGGATATCCAAGGACGATGACTCCCATTTCATCTACGTCAATTTCAAGGAGAACGAGTCGGGCGTTTATACGGTGAGTGCGTACAACACCAGCGGCTTCTCCGGCAATGAGGCCATTGCGAAGTATCTTGACATCGTCAAAGCAGAAGACGCGGAGGCAAACAAGGCAGCGTCTGCAAATGCCGAGATGAAGGACTTCTCCGTGGAGGTTCGCCAGTTTGCCAAGGATGACGTGGTCGTAAAGGTCATGACGAAGATTCCGGTATCCGGCTGGTCGTACGATGAGGGCAAACGGTGCCTGGTGGATAACGACGATCCCACCAAATTTGGTGCCGGCGCCATCCGGTTCGAGGTAAGAGAGAACGTTGAGAAATTTGATTACTACAAGGATAATTTCGAAAACTATCAGGATATCGAGGACCGCGTGATCGGCGGCATCACCTTCCATGGGCGCACCTACAGAAACATCGGCTATGATTGGATCGAGTACGTGGCGCAGCTTGACGACAACCGCGCCCTCTCCATCGGTCTGCACGACTTGGCTTTCGTCCCGGGAACGATGGCTGACATCATTCTCAACAACATGACGTTTAAATAATTCCGTACACCGCAGGCTGCGGGACAAAGTTCCATGCCGCCGCCCCTCATATCAGGGGGCTGACACCGAGAAAAGCACGCTCCCGCCCCATTCGGGGCGGGAGCTATGCGGCTATTCATGAAAAACGCGGGCGAAAAATGAACCGGACATTCGCCGCAATATGCCTCCGCCTGCGGTCGGGGCGGCGGGTGTGCCGCCGCTCACATGACCGGCAGAGCGAGGGTGAAAAAGCATTATAGCGCGGAGAAACGGAAGATTGCTTTCCCGCCGGAGCGGAATTAACGGAAGGGAGCGGCTATGAGAATTTCCTGCAAGCAAACGATCGCCCTGCTGCTGACACTGGTTCTGCTGCTGACGCTCTGCGCATGCGCGCAGGAGCGGCAAACCGAACCGGAGAAAGCCATAAACAACACCGCCGGCGATGTGCCGCAAACAAAGACCGGCGGAAGAACGCCGGATAAGCTGCCGGAGGAGCCTGCGCCGCGCGGTGAGGATTGGAGCGCGCAGCCGGTCCGGCAGGCCTTTTCGCCGGAGGCAGAGACCGCGCTTGGATTTCTGCGCGACAGGATCGACTTTCCGGCAACGATGTTCGGCGCTGCGTACCTCGGCTGCGTCGGAGGGCTGTTTGAAGAGGGCTTTGCGGCGGGCTTTCCCGCGTGGCTCCGGGAAACGAACGAGGCGATGCTGGGCCGATACCCCTTTATTGCGGAGATCGACGAAAACCACATCGCAGGCGGCGCGGGACATCTTTACTGCATCGTTCCGGTCGATGAAAACGCAACGGTTTCGATCAACCGTATGCTGTGGAACGATGAAAAACAGATCAACGAAATCTCCGAGGTTCTGTACCGCTCGGAGACAGGCGAGCCGGTGCTGCTCTTTGCCAATCTTGACGGCATGGCATATGTGTCCGACACACAGGTCCTTATCACCGACAACAGCGGAAATACCTGTGAATGGTATCCGGCGGTGGATGCGGCGAGCTATGACGGCGCGATAAGCTGCGGTCAGATCCGGCCGTGCCTATCGGAAGCCGGAGACAATGTATTGTTTGACTTTACGGAATATGCCTGGCAGAACGCACCGCAGTATTTAGCCCCGTGGCTCGCCGACGGCTGGTCGGGCATAACGGCGCTTGGTCTGACGGGATCACAGGGCACAGGCACGGGATGGTATACGCATACGATGGCGGGGGAGACCGGCGCTTACGCCGATTTCTCGCTGCGCTTCTATCCCGGGGGTGAAACGGGCGGCGCGGTTGAGCTGAACTGGACGTATGAGGCGGCGGATGATTTTGAAGAGATGTGGAGCGGCTTCTGGACGATAGAAACGGTTCTCGATGGGCCGAGCTATGTGACGGTCAGCATGTCTCTCGTCGGCGGCGTCAGCTACGGCGTCACGGACGGACCGTACTATCTGTGCGAAACCTATCCGCTCCTGATCAGCCCGAGCGTCGAGGAGCTGCTGATCGGCACCGGTGAAAACGGCCTCTGTCTGCCGTTTATGTCGCAAAGCACGACGGCGTGCGTACTGATGCAGGCCGCAGGATAGAAAGCGGGCAGGGAGCCCGTTGCCCGGCGGCAAGCCGAAAAAAGCGCAGCCCAGATCCTTCGCAGATGCAAACCGCGGAGGATCTGGGCTGCGCTT
>OGYE01001896.1_pt1 | contig 13259 bp, 7 predicted proteins | sample 1576471 | NCBI WGS metagenome assembly OGYE01 (sample SAMEA3541532, study PRJEB24748) | human gut metagenome | biome: human gut; feature: human-associated habitat; material: faeces | place: China | collected 2012
GGCTGCATCTGGCAAAAGGGTGCAGTCCTGCGCGGTGGAAGCTGTTTGCGGGCAGCAGTCTGGGAGCGGGCGCGCTGACGGTTTTCTTTGGCGGCGCGTGGTTCGACGGACTGGCAGCGGCGATTTTTGCGCTTGCGCTGTGCCTGCTGCAAACATATCTGCCGCTGATCTGCAAGAACAAGGTGCTGTTTAATTTTCTTGCTGCATTCTGCGTCGGGAGTTTGATCGGCCTTGTCTGCCGCGCGATTCCGACGCTGCACGGCGACAAGATCATCATCGGCGATATCATGCTGCTGATTCCCGGCCTTGCGTTTACGAACGCGGTCAAGGATATCTTCATCGGCGATACAATTTCGGGCGTCATGCGCCTGATCGAGACGGTTCTATGGGCGGCGGCGCTGGCGCTTGTGCACAACAGGATATGCAGCTTCTTCTCCACCGCTCTGCCGTCATTCTGACCGTCCGTCGGGAGTTCCACATCTGCATGAATGGTGCAAATCTGTTTTTGCATTGCAGCACGCAGGTTTTCCAGTTTCTGCTGCCGTTCTGCTTCCAATTGCTGTGCGGACTTTTGATGTACTTCGTTGGCTTCTGACTGTTGCGCAGCATGCTCCTGCTTGGGCTCTGGCTTAGGCTTTGACCATTCGCTGTGCTTTTCTGCGTCAGCCTCCGAAACGTTTTGCCCTAGTACAGTCGGCACCGACACGCTTTTGGCACCGCTTTGTGCTGCCGATGCTTTCTGTGCCGCAGAAGGACGCTCCGTTCTCTTTGGTTTTACCGACCGCATTGCACCTGTGCCCGTGTTTTTCGCTTCCGGCCTTGGTGTTTTCACTTCAGGAGCAGAATTCTTGACACTTGCCGGTCGAACCCGTGTCTGCGTCTGCCAGAAATCGCTGCCGGTGCGCTGATAATAGGACTTTTCTGCCCGTTTCCGGCTGCTGCGCACACCTTCACAGATCCACGAAAAAATCAGGTAGCGCTCCAATGTGTTCCAAAAGCTGCTGCGCCGATGGCAGGGTTTATGCCGTCCACGGGACGCATACACAATCACTGACAAGCATCCGAAGAACAGAAATCCTGCCGCAAACCCGATCCCTGTAAACAGCTTTTTGAAAAAGCCCATCTCTCACACCTCTTCCGGTTACAGCCTTGCCTGATACACCCGCTCCGTCCGGGCATCGAAGCAGCAGAAAATCACCTGCATTGCGTAATCCGCATGTGCTTCCAGCCACTGCGCCACTGTTTTGACCGCAATCTCCGTGGCATCTTCCAGCGGGTAGCACCAGCCTTGTATTTTTTCAAAAAAATGTTACGACATATAATATTATTATACCTTTAACCGATAACTTTGTATAGAAGAATGTTTTTTTGCATTTCATGAATTTTTTATCTACACAACAGGAAAAATTTATGCTAGAATTTTAATGCTAAATATAGGACGGAAAGGTGCTTTATGAAAATCGTTTCAATTAATAACCTGAAACCGGGCATGGTCATCAGTGAAGATGTCTTTTCCTATCATGGGCAATGTCTTGCAAAACAGAATACTCCTGTTACATTGCAGCTGATCGAACACTTAAAGTTCTATCAGATTGCTTCTGTCAGCATTTTCCCTGAAAATCATGGTGACCGCAATTCAAGCACCATGACTGCACAACGTTTGGAAACTTATTCCCAACGTATCCGAAGAAGCCCGGAATTTCAAAGATTTAAAACAGATTATACAAATTATAAAATGAAAAAGGACCCCGCATGATGGCAAAATCCTTCGTGCGGGGTCCTTTTCACTATTTTTTTGGTGCGCCTAGAAGGATTCGAACCTTCGCACCCGGTTCCGGAGACCGGTGCTCTATCCCCTGAGCTATAGGCGCAAGTAAGTGGTGACCCAGTAGGGATTCGAACCCTAGACCCACAGCTTAGAAGGCTGTTGCTCTATCCAGCTGAGCTACTGAGTCTCAAAAAATGGAGCGGGTGATGGGAATCGAACCCACATAACCAGCTTGGAAGGCTGGCGCTCTACCACTGAGCTACACCCGCATCGGTCGGTAATGGTCGGAGCAGCAGGATTTGAACCTGCGACCCCCTGGTCCCAAGCCAGGTGCGCTACCAAACTGCGCTATGCCCCGCCAACAAAAAACATTATACAAGAAACGAGATGATTTGTCAACGTTTTTTTATAACCATTGCCAACAAGTCATATTCCGAGTACAATAAAGATAATACGACTTAGGAGGTAATAATATATGCCTAGTGCAATGAGTATTCATTTTGAATCGGACCATCCCTTCATCGCCGTTCCTTTGGAATGTGAAACTATCGAAGATTTGCAGGACCGAATCGACGAAATCTTAAAGAAACCTTACGATATGATTGCCTTTGATGCCGGCTGTTTCAACGGGACCATCAATTTGTCCCAGCTCTGGAACGCCCTGCTGTTCATTGCCCGTGATGCCGAACAGCCGTCGGTCCTCTTCTCGTGTGATAAGAGCAAGCTGCCGGAAATGTACCAGACCGACAACGACTACGCGACGATCCTGCGCTTTGCCATCCGTTCGGCCCTCATCGACGCTGTCAAAATCGAAGGCAGCCTCGACGAAGATGACATCGACGACATCGCCGGTCAGGCCGTCGACCTGGGCAGTGTCCCCATCATCGTCATCCGCGCCGACCAGGGCGCCAAAGCCGACGAACTCGTCCAGAAGATGGAAAGCCGCTGGGACCTGGAAGCCAAGACCTTTGAACTGGCTGTCCCCGTCCAGACGAAAGAAGATATCCAGGCCCTGGAAGATGCAGCTAAAGCCTTCCACGAAGCCCACCACGACGCAACGGTCATCCCACATCCTATCGGCAAAATCGCCAAAGAAGCCATGCTCCAGGGCCAGACCTTCGGCGCGCCCCTGCTCTATACGACAGACGGCGAAGAAACGGAAACCCTGCCGACCAGCACGGCCATCCATAAACTGCTCCATCCGGAAGAATAGAGAAATGCAGGCTGCCGGTCGCAGATGGCAGGCCGCAAAAACGGCCCGTGGTGTGCATAGAGGACACCTGGGTAAGGCAGCCCCTATGCAGACAGGCGATAAATTTAAAGCCATCCGCTAACTGCTACATGGTAGGGAATACACAAAATTCACGGCGGGACGCCCTCTGGGCGTCCCCTGCAGCAAAAAAGAGGCTGTCGCACGAAGGTTTTTGCCATCATGTGATGCCCCGTTTACTTTATAGTTTGTAGCACAGAGTTTGTAGTTTGCAGAGAAAAGCTTTAAATTTAAAGCCATCCGCTAACTGCTGCATGGTAGGGAATACACAAAATTCACAGCGGGACGCCCTCTGGGCGTCCCCTACAGCAAAAAAGGGATTGTCGCATGTGCGACAATCCCTTTTTCATATCTTACACTAAACCTTGTTCAATCATGACGTCGGCGACTTTCATGAAGGCCGTGATGTTGGCACCGGCGACGTAGTTGTCGGGGACGCCGTATTTTGCGGCGTTGTCACGGGATTCTTCAAAGATGTTGCGCATGATATCTTTGAGGGTAGCGTCGACTTTTTCAAAGGGCCAGGACAGACGTTCCGAGTTCTGGGCCATTTCCAGGGCCGATACGGCGACGCCGCCGGCATTTGCAGCTTTGGCCGGCGCAAAGAGGACGCCGTGTTCCTGGAAGTAAGCCATAGCGTCGAGGGTCGACGGCATGTTGGCGCCTTCGCCGATAGCCTTTACGCCGTTCTGGACGAGGATTTTAGCCGATTCCAGGTCGATTTCGCCCTGTGTAGCGCAGGGGAGGGCGATGAAGGCCGGGATTTTCCACATATCGCGGCTGTTTTCGTGGTATTCTGCATCCGGATGGGTTTCGATGTATTCTTTGATGCGGCCGCGGCGGACTTCTTTGATGTCCTTGACAGTTGCGACATCGATGCCATTGGCGTCATAGATATAGCCGTTGGAGTCGGAGCAGGTGACGACTTTGGCACCCAGGGCCTGGGCTTTTTCGATGGCATAGATGGCGACGTTGCCCGAACCGGAAACGATGACCGTCTTGCCTTTGATGTCGATGTTCTTGTTGTCCAGCATATCCTTGACGAAATAGAGGAGACCATAGCCGGTAGCTTCTGTACGGGCGAAGCTTCCGCCGTAATCAATGCCTTTGCCTGTGAGTACGCCGGCATCGAAAGCGTCCTGGATGCGTTTGTACTGGCCATAGAGGAAGCCGATTTCACGGGCGCCGACGCCGATGTCGCCAGCCGGTACGTCGATGTTGGGGCCGATGTGGCGGCACAGTTCGGTCATGAAGCTCTGGCAGAAATGCATGACTTCCCGGTCCGATTTGCCTTTCGGGTCGAAGTCCGAGCCGCCTTTGCCGCCGCCGATGGGAAGGCCGGTCAGGGCGTTCTTGAAGATCTGTTCAAAAGCAAGGAACTTCAAGATGCTCAGGTTGACGCTCTTGTGGAAGCGCAGGCCGCCTTTGTAAGGGCCGATGGCGCTGTTGGCCTGGACGCGGTAGCCGCGGTTGACGTGGAAGACGCCGTTGTCATCTTCCCAGGGGACGCGGAAAATGATGACGCGTTCCGGTTCGATGATGCGTTCCAGGATGTGGTGCTGTTTATATTTCGGTTCCTTTTCCAGCATGGGCACGAGGGACGTCAGTACTTCGCGGGCTGCGTTCTGGAATTCCGTCTGTTCAGGGTCACGGCGCTGGATGATGGCCAGCACGTCTTCTACATACTGCTGCATTTCTGTCATAATGGATTCTCCTTTGAATGAATATTTTATTGTAATGAGGTAGTCGATAGATGCGTCGTAATGACTTTTTTGCATCCGTTGGAGTTATTATAGAAAAGATTTTAGAAAATGTAAACAAAAACTTAAAAATTTAGTAATAGATATTTCAAAACGATAAAATTCAAAAATCGAATGATTGATTTGTTATGACTGGCAGGGGCCGGAGAAGCGTAGTATAATAGGGAAGATATTTGAAGAAGGGAAGTGCATGTATGGAAACATGGCTTGATTTGCATATGCATACGAAATATAGTATGGATGGCCAATTCGAGCCGGCCGACTTGATGCGCCAATGCGCCGATGCCGGCGTGACGACTGTAGCCGTGACCGACCACGATTCGGCCCGGGCTATCCCGGAAGCGCGGCAGGAAGCGGCCCGGCTGGGCTTGAACCTGGTGCCGGGCATCGAAATCAGCTGCCAGCATAAAGGGAAGAATTTCCACCTTCTCGGCTATGGCATCCATGCCGAGGATCCTGTTTTTGCGGCCATTGAAAAGGATGTATACGGCCAGCGACGGGCGATTTCAGAAAAGGTCCTCGACGCCGTCGAAGCCCTGGGCATCGTCCTCGACCGGCCGGCTATCTGGAAGCTCTGCAGCGGCGATGCCGTTGCGTCCGTCCATATCGCCCGCGTCGCTCTGGCGGACCCGCGCAATGCGGATTGTCCCGTCCTGGCACCGTACCGGCCGGGTGGGGCGCGGAGCGATGCGCCATACGTCAACTTTGGCTGGGATATCTGTGGCCAGGGAGGCCCGGCTTTCGTGCCCATGACCTTCATGGATTTTGCCAAAGCCGTCGCCATCATCCACGACCACGGCGGTGTCGCCGTGCTGGCCCATCCCGGTGCCAATATGAAGCAGAACCGGCCGCTGACGGAAGAGCTCATCGCTACGGGCCTCGATGGCATCGAAGCCTATTGCAGCTATCACGACGAAGGGACGAGTGCTTTTTACCGCCGCATTGCCGATGACTATGGCCTGATGGCAACCTTGGGCAGCGATTACCACGGCCGGGCCAAGCCGCACATCCAGCTCGGGACGTACGGCCATCCGGAACCGCAGGCCCTGTGGGACCGGCTCTGCCAGAAAATCAAACAACAACATGGGGAAGTGTATGTATCGTGAAAACGAAAAAAATGATATCTGCCCTGGCCTTGACCCTTTGTCTGGCCCTGGGCATGACGACAGGTTCTTTGGCGAGTGCTGCCGACAATGAAGGCGCAGCCTATACGACGGGCGTCGCCAGTGTCGACCAGCACATGGATGCCGTAGCCAGGGCCAAGGCCAAAGCCGCTAAGGCTGCCAAGAAGGCAGGGAAGACGAAAAAAGACCAGGCCGGCAAGACGGTGTCTGTATCGTCCCAGCCAGCCGCTGCAGCCAGCACAGCCGCCAAGCCCGCAGCCATCGGCAATGTCCCGCGGTCGGCGAAACCCGCCGGAGCCCGCGGCGTCATGCGCAACTATAATCCCGTGACCGATGCGGCGCCGGCCGAACCGATGGCCATCAAGGAAACGCATTTCCAGTTCCGCGAAACGCTGCTCCTGCGGCCGAAGACGGACATGGTCGTCATCCATCACGTCGGCATCCCCGATGGCGATACGTCGGCAGCGGCTATCCATCGCGCCCATCTGGCCAACGGCTGGGCCGGTATCGGTTACCATTACGTCATCCGCAAAGACGGGACCATTGAACGGGGCCGCCCGCTGGCTGCGGTCGGTGCTCATGCCGAAGGGCAGAACTACCATACCGTCGGCATCAATGTGACGGGCAATTTTGAAAAGGAAATCCCCACGCCGGCCCAGATCCATTCCCTGGAAGGACTGGTCGCCTGGATCTGCAAGATCTACAGTATCGTGCCGGGTCCGTCTACCATCGTAGGCCATCGCGACGTCAACAGCACGGACTGCCCGGGCCGCAACCTCTACAGTCTGCTGCCGCAGATCCGCAAGGATGTCGCCCAGAAGATGAACGGTATGGATTCGTCTTATGAAGATAAGCTGAAGAAGACGAATTTCCTCAAGATGAGCCGGAAAGAACGGGAAGCCATCATCATGCAGGGCGCGTCGGTCTTCTAATCGCTACTGGCAGGGGCCAGTGAACTATGATATAATTAAATAGTTGCAGTTGAATCACGATAAGGGCTGCGCATGGACCGCCTTATTTTCCAGGGCTTCATGCGACAGCCCCAATTTGTCATGAGGTAAAAACGATATGAAGCAATTCTTTCAATGGATGAATCAAGATGAAAATATCCGCTCTGCCGTGGCTGCTTTTTCCCAGCCCGGCTGTCATAGTATCTACGGCCTCAGCGGTTCCGTAAAGAGCGCCCTCGTCGCCAAGGCCCTGACGGAAAAGCCGGGGCAGGCCGTCCTCGTCGTCCCGTCGCGGGAACAGGCTGCGGCCTGGATGGCGGACCTGGCCTTTTTGGTACCGGACCTGCCAGTCCTGGATTTCCCTGTCGTCGACAAGGCCGTCTTTACGACGACGGCCAAGAGCCTGGACCGGACGGCCCGGCAGATGGAAGCCTTGGGCCGCCTGCGCCAGGGCGACCGGCTCCTGATCCTGGCGGCACCGGAAGAAGCGGCCCAGTACGTCATGGCGCCGCAGCGCATCGATGCCGCCGCTATCGACGTGGCCATCCATCAGGACTACGACCGCGACGAGTTGTTGCAGCACCTCGTCGACGCCGGCTATGAACGGGTCGACATGGTCGAACGGCGCGGTCATTTTTCCGTCCGCGGCGACATCGTCGATATTTATGCCGTCAATGAACCGCAGCCCCTGCGCCTGGAATTCTTCGGCGACGAACTGGACAGCCTGCGCACGTTCGATACAGACAGCCAGAAATCCCAGGACCAGCGGGAAAAGGCCCGCATCCTGCCCATTTCCCTGACTGTCCAGGATGACGAGAAATATACGCTCCTGGATTATGCCGGACAGGGCGTCATCATCTGGGATGAACCGAACCGCGTCCGCGAAGGCCTGAAGAAGGTCCTCAAGGAGTCCGACGACTATAAGGGCCGCCTGGCGTCCTGGAAAAATCTGGTCACAGCCCAGCGCCCGGGGCCGCAGCTCATCTTGTCGCTCATGGCCCAGTCCGTGCCGGATATGATGATAGACACGTCGGCCAGCTTTGCCGCCAAGATGATGGCCAGTTTCCAGAAGCAGTTCAACCTCCTGGAAGAAGAAGTGGACCATTGGCGGGACTTGGGGAATACGATCCTCTTCGTCATCAACAGCCGCGACCGGCAGGCTTCGCTCCAGGCCTGGATGAAACAGCATGAGCTGCCGTTCCGGGACTACGATGATGACCAGAGTAGGCCAGGCGGCGTCTACGTCGTCGAAGGGGAGATCCACGACGGTTTCGAGCTGCCTTATGCCAAAATCGTCGTCGTCGCCGAACGGGATGTCTTCGGCACCCAGAAGCGGCGCCTGCGCCATCATGCCGCCAAAGGCCAGGAAATCAACGTCTTTACGGACCTCAAGTCCGGCGATTACGTCGTCCACGAAGTCCACGGCATTGGCCGCTACATCGGCATCAAGACCATTGAAATGGATGGTGTCCACAAGGATTATCTGGAAATCCACTATGCCGGCAAGGATATCCTTTACGTGCCGACGGACCAGTTGTCCCTGTTGCAGCGCTACATCGGCAACGAAGGGGATACGCCGAAATTACAGAAAATGGGCGGTTCCGACTGGCAGAAGACGCGGGCCAAGGCCCAGAAGTCCATTACCGACCTGGCAGAGAAACTCGTCGCCCTCTATGCCAAGCGGGAAGTCGTCCAGGGCTATGCCTTTCCGCCGGATACGCCGTTCCAGAAGGAGTTTGAAGAAGCCTTTCCTTATGAAGAAACGGAAGATCAGCTGAAAGCCGTCCGCGACATCAAGGCCAGCATGGAACGGCCGACTCCCATGGACTGCCTGGTCTGCGGCGACGTCGGTTTCGGCAAGACCGAAGTGGCTATGCGGGCCATCTTCAAAGCCGTCACAGCCGGCAAGCAGGTCGCCGTCCTGGTGCCGACGACGGTCTTGTCGCAGCAGCATTTCCAGACCTTCATGGAACGCTTCGGCCCCTTCGGTGTCCACGTCGACGTCCTCAACCGCTTCCGCTCGTACAAAGAAAAGAAAGATATCCTGGCCCGGACCCTGACCGGCGATATCGACGTCCTCATCGGGACCCACAGCCTGCTCAACAAGAAGGTCAAGTTCAAGGACCTGGGCCTCCTGGTCGTCGATGAAGAACAGCGCTTCGGCGTGGCCCAGAAGGAAAAGTGGAAGGCCTGGGCGGCCAATATCGACGTCCTGTCCCTGAGCGCCACGCCGATTCCGCGGACGCTGCACATGTCCCTGGTCAACCTGCGGGAAATGTGCGTCATCGAAACGCCGCCGACAGACCGTTTCCCGGTCCAGACCTATGTGACCGAATACGACGCCCGCATTGTCAGCGATGCCATTATGCGCGAAAAACGGCGGGGCGGCCAGGTCTTCTTCGTCTACAACCGCGTCGCGACCATCGAAAAGATGAAAGACGAACTCCAGGCCCTCTTGCCGGATGTGACCATCGGCATCGCCCACGGCCAGATGGCCGGGAGCCTGCTGGAATCGGTCATGTTCGATTTCTATGAAGGCAAATACGACGTCCTCCTCTGTTCGAGCCTGGTCGAAAACGGCCTGGACGTAGCCAATGCCAATACCATCATCATTTACGACGCCGACCACTTCGGCCTGTCCCAGCTCTATCAGATGCGCGGCCGCGTCGGCCGGAGCCATCGCATGGCCTATGCCTATTTCCTCTACCGCCGCGACAAGGTCCTGTCGGAAGTCGCCGAAAAACGCTTGCAGGCCATCAAGGAATTCACTGAACTCGGCTCGGGCTTCAAGATTGCCATGCGTGACCTGGAAATCCGCGGCGCCGGCAACCTCCTGGGCCGGGAACAGCACGGCAATATCGCCAGCGTCGGCTTTGCCATGTACTGCCATATGCTGGAAGATGCCATTGCCAAGGCTCAGAACGGCAAAGAAGCAGCGCCGCCGCCACCGGAAACGGTCATGGAAATCCATGTCGACGCCTTCATCGACGACGACTATATCCAGAACGGCGGCCAGAAAATCGAAATGTACCAGCGTCTGGCCGTCTTATCGTCGAAAGAAGAACTGGCCGACCTGCGCCGGGAACTGGCCGACCGCTACGGCAAGCCCAGCCAGCCCGTAGAGAAATTGCTGCAGGTCACGGAAACGCGCCTCGACGCCAAGGCCCAAGGATTGGTCCTCATCGCTCAGAAGAAAGACGTCCTGGAATTGAAGTGGCAGCGCGTCGCCGATATGCCCGACCTTTCCAAACTGGAACCGTCCCTGCGCCGCCGTTTCCGCCTTGTGCCCAACATGCCCGTCATGGTCCGCGTCTCCCTGGCTGGGATTTCCGACGTCCTGGCCTTCATCCAGACGCTGCTGGTGGCCTTTTCATCATTGAGAAAGGGGAATTCCCTTGAGTAAGAACTCCTTTTTACGGGGCGCCATGGTCCTCACTGTGGCCGGTATCGTCGTCAAGATCCTGGGCGGGCTGAACCGTATCTTCTTGTCGCGCCTCTTGGGGGGCGAAGGAATCGGCCTGTACCAGATGGCTTATCCCGTCTATATCCTGCTCCTGAGCATTATCGGCGCCGGGATTCCCATTGCCGTGTCCATCATGATCGCTGAGGAAGCGGCCAAAGGCCATTACAGCGGCGTCCGCCGTATCTTTCATGTGACCCTGGCCTTCATGACCGTCGTCGCCGTCGTCTGCGGCCTGGCCCTGCCTTTTGGCGCCCATGGCCTGGTCGAAATGGGCATCGTCCGCGATAGCCGGGCCTTTCCGGCCCTGGCCGTCCTGGCGCCGGCCCTGAGCCTGTCGGTCATCGCCTGCTGTTTCCGCGGCTATTTCCAGGGCCTGCAGCTCATGACGCCGACGGCGCTGTCCCAGATGGCAGACCAGTTCGTCCGGGTCTGCACCATGCTCGTCCTGGCCTGGATTCTCTTGCCGAAGGGTCTGGAATGGGCCGCTGCCGGTGCCGCCTTCGGCGCCGTCCCGGGGGCGGCGGCAGGGCTGGTGCTCATTGCTTTCCTGTATTACCGTCACAGCCGCCATCCCATGCCCGATGACGACGGCGTCTTCGTCATCCAGTCGCCGCGGCGCATCATCCGTCGGCTCATCGTCCTGGCCGTGCCCGTAGCGGCGGCCAACATGCTCCTGCCGGCCGTGGCCAGCATCGACTTGTTCATCGTGCCCCTGCGCCTGGAAGCGGCTGGTTACAGCACCCATCAGGCGACAGCCCTTTACGGCTATCTGACGGGCATGGCCAACGGCCTGGTCCAGCTGCCGGCTATCTTGACCATCGCCCTGGCGACGAACCTCGTCCCGGCCGTATCGGCGGCCTTTTCCCGCCATGACCGGGCCGTCATCCTCGACCGGACCGACACGGCCATGCGCATTGCCAACGTCATCACCGTGCCGGCCTGCCTGGGCCTGGCCGTCCTGGCCGTACCCATTTCCCGGCTCCTCTATGCGACGCCGGCAGCGGGACCGGCCATCTGCGTCCTGTCCATTTCGGTTTTCCTCGTCGGCCTCCAGCAGATTACCAGCGGCCTTTTGCAGGGCATGGGCCATACGGCCGTCCCGCTGTACAACATGGCTGCCGCGGCCGTCGTCAAGATCATCCTCAGCTGGCACTTGACGGCCATTCCCTGGCTGGGCGAAGTCGGCGCCGCCTGGGCGACCAATGCCGATTTGGCCGTCGCTACGGCGCTCAACCTTTACTTTGCCCGTAAATACATTGCCTACCGCGTCCAGTGGGGCTACATCGGGAAACTCTTCCTGGCCGGCGCCGCCATGGCCGGCACGGCCTGGCTCGTCCACCACGCCCTGTTCGTCCTCTTCGGCAACGCCGTGGCCACCATCGCCGCCATCATGGCTGCAGCCCTGGTCTACCTCATCGGCCTCGTCGTCTTCCGGGCCCTCACGGCGGAAGATATCGAAAAGATTCCCGTCGTCGGGAAGAAAGTAAGCCGGCGGATACATTTGTAGGAAAGACGCAGGCCGCCGTTGCTGCTTGTTCTGGCAGCCGTCTGTGTCCAATGGGGCAAAAAGAATCTGGCCCCCTATGGCATCGCATACAGGCGACGAAAATGAAAAATCACTTTTTTACCAAAGCATAGCGGCGATTGCGACCATTTCCTATTGCTTTCAAGCGGCCTTGTTCCAGCAGGGTGTGTATCGTAGTCGTTGCTTTGCTGCGGGAAATTTTAAATTTTGTTTCTATGTCACGACGGGATACCGATTCGGCAGTAGCCATATAGAAAAGTATTTTTTGCTCTAATGGCGTTAAATTAGCTATAGCTGGGTTGGTGTAGTTCCGATTAGGTAAAATGATTTTAAAGGCATTATCTGTGGATATGATTTGTGGTTGAGGTGCAGATGGTTCGGTATAACTTTCCATAATTTTAGGGATACCCGTTCCGTAGGCCTCAATCAAATCCAAACGATAAAAAATGGCAGCTAATTTTTCATTCCGGCATTGGGAAATGCCTAACAAAATATCATTTAAAGTAAGGCCTTGAACGAGTCCGCCTAAAGAGACGAATTCGATGCGGTCTATGAAAATATTGATTAATGTACTTCCGCTAAAGGAATATTCACGATGGACCAGGGAATTCATCAAGGCTTCCCGTAAGGCTTCTTCAGGATAATCTCGTCGGTCGATTCGCTGTAATCCTGAAAAAGAAGCAGTTGTTTTATTGTTCAAGTTAATAAATTCATAAGCTTCATTCATTTGCTTTAAGAGGGATCCTGAGAATTCGCGACGGTCTTGGAATTCCTCTTTTTTGGTACCATTAAAGATAGCTGCTTTAATAGTGTGCTGGCATTGATCGGAAAGCAAGAGTCCTAAATTGGTATATACGCCGTCTGGTGACTGAATCCCTAAGGTGATTTGCTGCTGAGTGCCGAACTTTATTTTTCGCTTTCGACATTCTTCTTCCATGGTATGGAACGTAAGCGACTGGTTTAGTGAGCGCATGGATTCAAAATGGGTGCCATCACTTTCTTTTATCATACGGCGGATAGCATCTTCCGATGCTGGAACAGCGGAAGTTCCCTGCCGGACAAATACCCCCTCTGGACGAATTCCTTTATTGACTAAGTAATAGGGGGCATGAGTACCTTTTTGCACTTGTACTACAATAATAGTTTTTTTATCTTTTTCCTGAAGGGAGTATTTGACGAATAGTGTAACATCAGGTTTGATTGCGTCACGGATCATATTTGAAACTTGTTGCAGGGATTTATCTGCGTTGTCGACGCCTACAAAGGTTCCGTCATCGGCGATACCAATGTAGATAGTACCGCCATTACTGTTGGCAAAAGCAATTACCTCTTTTTTTATGACATCTGTTACGGATTCTTTGAATTCTATGGTGTCACTTTCTCTTAACGTCATTATTTG
>OGYE01001900.1_pt1 | contig 13244 bp, 10 predicted proteins | sample 1576471 | NCBI WGS metagenome assembly OGYE01 (sample SAMEA3541532, study PRJEB24748) | human gut metagenome | biome: human gut; feature: human-associated habitat; material: faeces | place: China | collected 2012
ACAGCCCTTTGTTGTATAAAATCCGGGCGAAATCGAGCTGTTCATGCAACTGCATGTGCAAGGAGTGCTGCACCTCCAACAAACGGATACTAATTAAGATCTGCTTGTAAAGGTGTGCCTTCATGTTAGGCAGCTGCTCTTTTTTGATCGGGCAGCGTTGCAGGATACGCTTTTCGTTGTATTCATCCATCCCGTCGAGACAATCAAACAGGGTGATGAATTTGGCTTGCTGATTCCCGGACAAACGGGTAGCATAGAGTTTGAAATTCCGTTTCTCGGCTTTACTCATGCTACGGATCAGTTCAAATACGGGCTCCTGTTTGGTCGGTATCACTGCCATGGATAAAGAATTCTATCTTAGCAAAAATAGGCAAAAGTTGGCAACATACGAAATAAAATCCCTATCTTTGAACTCAATTACAAAATAATACGAACTGTATATTATGTCAACTTCCTCCCGTTATGCTGGACGTGGCGTCTCCTCGTCGAAAGAGGATGTGCATGCCGCAATCAAAAACATTGACAAAGGGCTTTATCCTAGAGCGTTTTGTAAAATTATCCCCGACCGTCTTTCTGGAGATCCCGATTCATGCCTGATTATGCATGCTGATGGAGCCGGAACCAAATCCTCTTTGGCTTATGCTTACTGGCGTGAAACAGGAGATTTGTCGGTATGGAAAGGCATTGCACATGAAACACTTAAGAATTTATCTAAGGATAAACTTGTAATAGTAGTATCTCATGACAGGGAGTTTGCAGAGCAGTTTGGTGACAGAATTATCGAACTTGCAGATGGAAATGTAATTGATGATGTTACTCGTAAGGTTGGGTATGAAAAACAGGGTGAAGAACTTAATAATGGTATTAGTTTTGAAAATGACACAATGACTATTAAGTCAGGATACCATTTAACAGAAGAGGATAGAGAAAGAATAAATCAGTATATTGACGGTATTGGAACAGACTTAAAGGCTGTAATTAAAAAAGCAGATAGGGGAAGTTTCCAGCAGACTAACGAGGAAGATATTGTTCATAAGAAAGGCAATTTTAAACTTATTAAGTCTAAATTACCTTTGAAGAATGCTTTCAAAATAGGGGCAAGTGGTTTAAAACATAAGAAAATCAGACTTGTAGTTACAATTTTACTTTCATTTGTTGCATTTTCATTATTTGCTTTGGCAGATACTTTTGGAAACTACAATCACATTAAAACATGCACTAATTCAATTAAAGATACGAACATAACTTATGCGTCAGTTATTAAGTCATTAAAAATCGGTTCAGGAATGAACGCATACTGGAGCGATTACGGCAACAGCATTAGAGAAGACGAAATAACAAAGTTAAATAAAGATACAGGACTTGATTTTACAGGAGTTGTTGTTACAAATCAGGATATGGTTTTACCTAATTATAATAAGGAAGTTGAATTAACAAAGAATGGTGATATGTGCCATTATGCAACAGATTTTTCAGGCTATGCTAATTTGACAGAATCTAAAATTAAAGAAATGGGCTATAAAATTGTTGCAGGAAAATTACCAAAAGACAACAATGAAATCGCAATTAGTTCTTATGTTTATGAAACATATGCAAAGGCAGGATATATTTCAGAAGATGGTATAAAGTCTGAAATAAAATATTATAATGACTTAGTTGGCAAGAAACTTAAAATAGACAAGAAAGAATTTACCATAGTAGGTATTGTTGATACAAAGGTTGATATGGATAGGTATAAGTCTATTTCAGAAGATAGCAAGGGCAAAACATCAGCACAGAATTTGACTGATTTTGCTTTAAGTCAGGAACTGGCACATATTCAACAGTACAGTTTGGCTTGCGATATTTTTGTAAGCGAGGGAATGCTTAACAGCATTAAGGAAGAATATCCTAATTATGTACAGTTAATTACTAACTATATGTACGTGTCAAGTGATGATACATATATTGATTCTTCAAGAATTGCGTCATTAAGTGAAATTGATACAAAAGATGTAACATGGGTCGATGGTGAAAAGACTAAACTTGCTGATAATGAGATTATCATAGATATCAATGCATTATCAAAAAATGATGAAGAAGGCTATTCTTACAGTAAAAAAGAAGCGTTGAAGATTTTGAAAGACAGCCAGTACACATTGGATTATTATATTGATAATGAAGATAAATCAATTAATGGAGTTAAGGTAGTTGGTGTGCTAAATGCAGATGGAAAAGCAGATAAATATTCAGACCTTTATGTACTTCCTGACAGCCTTTATAATTTAAAATGGACTGAAGGCAAGGGCGAATATTCATATGCAGTTGCAACAATGCCAACAAACAAGGCAGATATTGAAAAACTTGTAAAATATTGCTACACAGAACAGGGCAATATGAAATATCAGATTGAAAACTCAGTAACTTTTGAACTGGACACAGTTAATGAAGTTTTGAAAGTAATGTCAAAGGTATTCTTATACATTGGTATTGGTTTTGCAGTATTTGCAATGATTATGTTATCTAACTTTATTGCAACAAGTATTTCATATAAGAAGCAGGAAATCGGAATTCTTAGAGCAATCGGCGCAAGAAGCAATGATGTATTTAGAATTTTCTTCTTAGAAAGTTTTATTATTGCAATGATTAACTTTGTTCTTTCAACAATTGGAACAGGTGTGGCAACAGCAATAATCAACGGTATGTTTAGAAAAAAAGCAGGAATACTTATTACAATACTTAATTTTGGACCAAGACAGATACTACTTTTACTTGTGATTAGTATTGGAGTTGCGGCAGTGGCAAGTTTCATACCGGTTTACAAAATTGCATCAAAGAGACCAATTGAGGCCATTAGAAATAGATAAGAGTTAAAGGATTAAGTGTCGTTTAGTGCGGCACTTTTTCTTTTTTTGTTTATGTTATAAGTTTCTGTTATGAGTGTAATCTGAGCGAAAAATTTCTGCTTTAAGTATAATCTGAGTTATAAATTTCTGTTTCCGGTGTAACCTAAAAAATGAGGAGTTGAGTTTTTTATACCTTACTATATCTACAGACAATAAATATTGGTTATACAAACAATTTGACACTTGAAAAACATATAGTGGAATTTTATAATGAATACATCGACTACATATTCTATAATGTCGCATATTGTCAGGGGGATACATTCATGACATACGAACAGTTTATAGAACAGGTAAAGTGGGAAGTAGAAGATATAGCAAGAGAGTCTTTTGATGACGTGAGAACAGTTGTAAGAACGGTTACTAAGAATAACAATGTTCGAAGAAAGACTATAAGCATTTTTAAAGAGGGACAGTTGGCTACACCGACAATTTACCTGAGAGATTATTATTTGGATTATAAGAAAGGAAGAAGTATCGAAAACATAGGCAGAGAAATCTTTATGATTTATTCTGAAGGTACAAAAAGATTTACTTTTGATGTGAATCAGTTTTCTGATTTTTCGAAAGTAAAGGACAAAATCTATTATAAGCTTGTTAATTACGAAATGAACAGACAGGCGTTAAAAACAATGCCACATTTTAAATTTTTGGATATGGCAATTGTGTTTTTCGTTTCGATTATGGGCAATGAGAAGGAGCAGGGGACAATAGCAATTCAGAATGCTTATGTTGAAAAGTGGGGGATTAGTAAGGAAGAGTTAAGAAGAACGGCAATAACGAATACTTGGAAGGAATACCCGCCTGAAATTAAGAAGATGGAAGATATTATATCTGAAATCGTTTTAGGGCAGGTTACATCAGAAGATGATGACGAGAACGGATTAATTTCAGAAGAAATCAGTTATGGTGAATTTAGTATTGATAATGTTCGCCAAATGATAAAAGAAGAAGTTGATAAAATGCGAGCACAGGCAGAAATGGATATGTATGTGCTGACTAATACATCACGCAACTTTGGCGCTGCATGCATTACATATCCGGGAGTTTTAAAGGAATTTGCAAGAGAACACAACAGTGATTTCTACATTATTCCAAGTTCAGTCCACGAAGTGATATTAATTCTGGGAGAACAGATGTCTGTGGAAGAAATGAATCTGATGGTGGAAGAAGTAAATGAAAGAGAAGTTGATTCCATAGATGTATTGTCTAACCATGTTTATCAATATAAGAGAGAACTGGAAGAGATAATATACTAGGATTATGTTGAAAAATGGCTTATTGAATCTGTGGCTATGCAGATGTGGAAGACATTGGAACACACTCGAATATAAGTATAAAAGTGGAGTGTAAGCTTAATAATATGCGAATATTCGTGTAGTCAGGATTTAGGTGTCTTAACATTTAAGTTTATTAGAAAACAACTTCGGAAATGAAAAAGCTGTGGCTTTGGCAACACACAATGGTTGTTGGAGTGCAGCTTTTTTGTATAAGGAATCCTCCCAACTACGCCTAGTCCCTCCTTATGACAAATACGCACCTGGCGGGAATCGAACCCGCATTTTCGTCTCCGGAGGACGACGTTCTATCCATTATACTACAGGTACAACTCCCTAATTATACATTAAATGGACTAAGGTATCAATAAGAAGATATGTAGAACAATGTCAGTGCAATTAAATTTAAAATATATCATAGTAAATATCATTGAAAATGTCAGTTAGTTTATTGCAAGTTTATAGTTGGCTAAAAACTAAAGTTGAATTTATAAATGATATTTGATAAACTAATGGGGAATTATTTTTGAGTACAAAAAGAAAAGATTAAATATAGGGTAAGGAGAATTAAAGTGGAAACTGAAGAGAAGAAGTTAACAAGTTCAGAAATAGACCAGATGCTTGAAGAAGCGGCAGCGTATCACGTGGAGTCTAAAGAGCCATCTAATAAAAACAAAAAAAATAAAAAGAAAAAAAAGAAAAGAAAACAAATAAGATTTGACATTATCATTGCCATTGTTTTGGCAGTTGTAGTTGTAGTGGGAGCAGTTTTTGCAATTAGCAAGCTTGCAGGCAAGTCTTCATCAGCTAGTAAGAAAAGCAATGTGGAGAATCCACTTGAAGATGACAAATATGATGAAATTACTGACGTTGTAAACAATTATCTTAACGCATATTTAGTTGAAGATTCACAGAAGAGATTAGATATTCTTGCAAGATACGTTGACAATATTGGAGACCTTAGCGAAAGTGATGTAGCACAGAAGAAGTACATTACAAGCTATTCAGAAGTTGAATGTTATACAAAAAATGGTCCTTATGACAACACTTATGTTGTTTACGCATACTACCAGACAGAATACAAGAACATTTCAACTAAAGTACCAAGCCTTACAACATATTATGTAATTAGAGATGCAAAAACAGGAAATGTTTACATTCATAATAAGTGGAGTGATGAAATAAAAGATTATATTTCAAAGGTTTCAAAAGATGCTGACGTTCAGAAATTAATTTCAGATGTTCAGAAAGAACTTTTGGAGGCTGAAAAGTCAGATGCTAACTTAAAGAAGTTCCTTGATGCTCTCACAGGAAAAACAGAGGAAACAACTACAGCAGCTCAGAAGGCTACTCAGGCAACTACACAGCCGGTAACTGCTAAGCAGGAACAGAAGACAACACAGGCAACTAAACAGGCTGCCACAACTAAGCCTACAGTTACTCAGAAGGCTACAACAGCTAAGCCTACAGAAGCACCTACAACAACAGCTGAGGCAAGAATTAAATAAGACCAAGGTCTTAAGGAGATTAATAGTTGAATAAGAAATGTTATATAGTTGGTGCCGGAGATAATTCCGGCACCAACTTTTCTAAAGGAAAAGATGAATATGTTATAGCGGCAGACGGTGGACTTGCTACTCTTGAAAAGTTGGGAATACAGCCGGATTTTATTTTAGGAGATTTTGATTCTTTAGGCTACGTGCCCGATGGAAAAAACATAGAGGTTCACAAGGTCGAAAAAGATGACACGGACATGATGCTATCAGTGGAAAGAGCCGTAGAATCAGGTTACAATGAAATAGAGATTTTTGGTGGCACAGGTGGACGAATAGATCATACGGTGGCAAATTTTCAGACAATGCTTTGGGCATCTAAGCAAAATGTGAAAATCAAAATGACAGACAAAAATCACGTTTATTTTATGATTACAAATGATACACTGGAAATAAAAGGAAAAGACGGAGCAGATTTGTCTGTTTTTGCTTTTGGAGGAGACGCTAAAGGTGTTACAATAAAAGGTGGAAAATATCAGGCAGAGAATGTGACTTTGACAATGGACAATCCTACAGCCGTAAGTAATTCTTTTATTGGTGAAAAAGTCAGAATTTCAGTTGAAAGTGGAAGCCTGCTTGTTATTGTGGCAAAATAAAAACATATAAAATATAAAAATTGTTTAACTACTTAATATGTTTGAAAACAATCAATTAAAAATGAACAATTATAAAATATTGAATTGGTGTAAAAATGGAACAAAATATTAGATTAAAAGAAAAAAAGTCAGCGGACGAACAGATTAGATTGAATAAATTTTTAAGTGATGCAGGATATTGTTCCAGAAGGGAAGCAGACAGACTTGTGGAGCAGGGCGTTGTAAAAGTTAACGGAAAAACTGCAGTGATGGGACAAAAAGTGACCATCAATGATAGTATAATGGTTAAAGGTAAGAATATTTCAAGAGAAGAAGAACAGATTCTTATAGCACTAAATAAACCTGTTGGAATTGAATGCACCACAGATTTAAATAACCCGGACAACATAGTGGATTTTATTAATTTTGATAAGAGAATTTACCCTATTGGAAGGTTGGATAAGAACTCTCAGGGGTTAATACTTTTGACTAACGACGGTTCAATTGTTAATAACATATTGAAAGGCTCAAATTATCACGAGAAAGAGTATGTTGTTACAGTTGATAAGCCGGTAACAGACGATTTTATTAAGAAAATGTCAACAGGTGTACGGATTCTTGATCAGGTAACAAGACCGTGTAAGGTAACTAAGGTGAAGAAGCATGTTTTTAATATTGTTTTAACTCAAGGGTTAAATAGACAGATTAGAAGAATGTGCGGAGAGCTTGGATATAATGTTCAAAAGTTGAAAAGAATAAGAATAATGAACATTGAATTGGGTAATCTTCCTGTGGGACAATATAGAAAGGTCACCGACAGTGAATTAAAAGAATTAATGAGAAATTTTAATTGATTTTAACAAAGGTTCAAAAAGATTAAAGAATAAAATTATAGAAAATTAATTTTAGGTTAGGTGGATATAATGGATAAGTCAGAAAGAATTAAAGATCTTGTAGAATTATTGAATAAAGCTAACAAGGCATATTATCAGGAAGCCAATGAGATAATGACTAACTTTGAATATGATAAGTTGTATGATGAATTGGTTGGCTTAGAGAAAGAAACAGGCATGGTGTTGTCTAACAGCCCTACAGTTAACGTAGGTTATCAGGTTGTCAGTCAGTTGCCAAAGGAGCAACACAACAGCCCTATGCTTTCCCTTGATAAGACTAAAGAAGTTGGAGCATTGGCAGATTTTGCAGGAGACAGAAAGTGTCTTTTGTCTTGGAAAATGGACGGCTTGACAGTTGTTCTTACTTATGAAAATGGAGAACTTGTAAAGGCTGTAACACGTGGCAACGGATTGGTTGGAGAAGTAATAACAAACAATGCCAAAACATTTAAGAATATACCGATTTCAATACCTTATAAGGGCAGACTTACTCTTAGAGGGGAAGCAATAATTAAATATTCTGACTTTGAACAGATTAACAGAGAGATTGAAGATGCAGATTCTAAGTACAAGAATCCTAGAAATTTGTGCTCAGGTTCAGTGCGCCAGTTAAATAGTCAGGTTACGGCAGAGCGAAATGTTAATTTTGTAGCGTTTGCACTTATTAATGCAGATGATGTGGACTTTGGCAATTCAATTGAGCAACAGTACAAATGGATGGAAAGTCAGGGATTTCAAGTTGTTGAGTACAGGGTTGTAACAAGAAATTCAATGGAGGATGCAGTAAAATATTTTGCTGGAAAAATTCAGACTTACGATTATCCTTCTGACGGATTGGTTCTTATGTTTGATGATATTGAATATGGTTTGTCACTTGGAACTACAGCCAAGTTTCCACGAAACGGAATTGCTTTTAAATGGGAAGATGAACAGGCAGAAACTACGCTTAAATATATTGAATGGAGTCCAAGTCGAACAGGACTTATTAATCCTGTAGCAGTTTTTGAACCGGTTGAACTTGAAGGAACAACAGTAAGCAGGGCAAGTGTACATAATATTAGTATTATGGAAGAATTAGAACTTGGCTCCGGTGACAGAATTAAAGTTTACAAGGCTAATATGATTATTCCACAGATTTCAGAGAATCTAACAAAGAGCGGAATAGATGATTTGCCTAAGGAATGCCCTGTATGTGGTTATGCAACTGAAGTGAAGGCAGAGAATGGAATAAAGACACTTTATTGCCCTAACAGCCAGTGTCCGGCTAAACACGTTAAGTTATTTACTTTGTTTGTGTCAAGAAACGGAATGAACATTGACGGATTATCAGAGGAAACTTTGGAGAAGTTTATTGACGCGGGCTACATTAAGGAATTTGCAGATATTTTCCATTTGGACAGATATTATGAAGAAATAGTTGCAACACCGGGATTTGGACAGAAATCATATGATAATCTTATGGATTCAGTGGAAAAAGCCAGAAATGTTGAACTTTCAGCGTTGATTTATAGCTTGGGTATTCCAAATATTGGTTCAGCCAATGCCAAGCTTATTTGCAAGGCGTTTAACAATAACATTGAAAAAATAAGAAATGCAAGTGTTGAAGAGTTGATTGAAATAGATGGTATAGGTGAAATAATGGCAGAGAAGTTCTGTCAGTATTTTGCAGACGAAGACAATATCAAAAAACTTGATAATCTTCTTAAAGAAGTAAATATTGCAGAACCGGAAGAAAATACAACTCCTCAGAACATGGATGGTTTGACTTTTGTAATAACAGGTTCAGTGGAACATTTTGCTAACCGTAATGAACTAAAGTCGTATATTGAAAAGCATGGCGGAAAGGTTACAGGCTCAGTTTCAGCTAAGACTAATTATCTTATAAACAATGATGCAATGTCAGCATCTTCTAAAAACAAAAAAGCCAAACAATTAGGTGTGGAAATTGTTACGGAAGAAGTTTTTTTAGAAAGATGGTGTAAAGATATTGAACAGTAGGTCATAATATGGTAAATATGATACAAGGATAAAAGTTGGCAGAATAATCAGATATAAAGTCAGATGAAAAATAATATAAATAAAACAAAACAAACCTGACAGGAAACAGATATGAAAGTTATATTTTTATCCTATGTATGAATAGTATTAAATTTCTAAATAAGTATTTCAGGAGGAGTTAGTTATGAGAAATGATATAGTAGAAATTTTATGCGACATCAATCCACTGTTAGACCCGGACGATGAAGACATGAGCATAGCAGAATTTTTAGAATCAAAACAATTAATGGAGTTAATAGCAAGACTTGAAGACCACTTCGACATCGATATTCCATATGACGATAGAAATGAAGACAACTTCTACAGTGTTGACACAATAATCGAATTGCTGGAAAGGTTGCAGTAGAACTTCAAAGAATTAAGAAATTAAAAAATCGCTCATAAAAGTTTTAAGACAAACATATAGCTATCAAACTTTTATGGGCGATTTTCAATAAATAAGGAGTATGACCAATTGGTAGTACTCCTTATTTTTGTGTAAAATTTCAAAAGTCATATTTGCGGGAAACACACATCTAAAATCCAACTGATTTTGTACAATATATGATTGAATTTGTGGTAGATGTACCCCGATATTTTAAAAACTTCGTTTTTTGAGGTACGCGTCCTAATTTCTAGTAGTTATTCACTTGACTTTTTTCCCTGTTGCAGATACTATAATAATTGTATTAGTTGTAGTAGTACAATTATAGTGAAGGGGAAAGAATATGCTTACTGTTAATTTTCAATCAAGAACGCCGGTATATCAGCAACTTTACGATGATGTTGTAAGACTGGCATCTCTTGGAGTGTTAAAAAGCAATACCAAATTACCACCTGTGCGTGTTTTGGCAACAGAGCTTGGAATTAATCCTAACACAGTGTCGAAAGCATATAAGATGCTTGAAGCTGATGGGTATATATATTCTACAGTTGGACGTGGAAGTTTTGTATCAGATAAGTTGTGTCAGGATGAGGCTGAAAAAATTGCCACAAGGCAGGAACTGAAAATAGCTTTGAAGAAAGCGTATAAAAAAGGTGTCACAAAAGAAGAAATAGTGAATATGATAGAACAGATAATAGAGGGAGTAGACATAGAATGATAGAAATTAAGAATTTGACTAAAAAATTTGATTCAAATGTAGCCCTAAATAGAATGAATTGTTCTATTAGTGAAGGCACAATTTTTGGATTGGCAGGTAGTAATGGAAGTGGAAAGAGTACGTTATTAAGGACGTTATCAGGTGTTTATGAACCAGATGAGGGCCAGGTTATAATAGATGGAGAGCCTGCATTCGATAATCATAAAATAAAAGAGCGTTGTTATTATATTGCGGATTATCCGTTTTTCTTTAACGACAGCACAGTTGAGAATATGGGAAAATTATTGAAAAATATTTATTCCACATGGGACCAGCAGAGATTTGAAGAATTATGTGAAATGTTCCCAATTGAAAGAAAAAAGAAAATTATAAATATGAGTAAAGGAATGCAGCGACAGGCATCACTTATTCTTGCTTTTGCAGCAAAACCTAAATATTTGTTCTTAGATGAAATTTTTGACGGTTTGGATCCACTTATAAGAAAAACGCTTAAGACACTTATTATTCAAGATGTGACAGACAGAAATATGACATGTATTATTGCATCTCATAATTTAAGAGAGATTGATGACATATGTGACCGAATTGTAATGTTGCACGATGGTTCACTTTTGACTAATGAGGAAACAGATAGCCTTAAAAATAAAATACATAAAATTCAGATGGCTTTTAAGAATAGTCCAAGTGTAAAAACACTTACAGAAATGAATGTTCAGATTATAAGTCAGGTTGGAAACTACTTTAGCGTAATGGCACGAGGAGATATAGACGAAATTATGGAAAAACTTAATTCTTTAAACCCTGTGTTTATAGAAACTATGCCTTCCACATTAGAGGAAGTATTTATTAATGAAATGGAGGGCGCAGGATATGGAAAATAATAGCTTAAGTAATAAATCTAAGGCAATAGCATTATTTAAATGGACTAATAGAAAATATCTTTCAGTTTCCATAGCATATTGGATTTTGTTATTTCTAGCCTATCCTTTGGCAGAAATATTTATAATGATTACCAGCATATCTGCAGATGGGAAGTATAATTATTATGTAGACAGAATGCAGACTTATGGAGTGCTTATACCGTCCACTTTGTTTGCGGCAATTGCAATAGGATATTCAATTGTAATATCCTTAATTGCATTTTCGTACATGCATAATAAGAGATGTGTTGACTTATTTGGCAGCTTTCCGGTAAGCAGAAGAACATTGTTCTTTTCAAGGTTTGCCTCAGTTATATTTTCAACATTGATGCCTGTTATAGTTATTGGTTTAATAGGTATGATTTTATCGTTTGAACATAAAGCTTTTATAGCCGGAGCTTCAACAATAGGCTTATTGTGCTTAGTATTAATTGGCAACATATGTTTTATAGCAATCATCTCTCTTTGTTGTGGAACAACTATTGATGTTATAATTTGTTATGGGGCAATTAACGTGTGCTATCCTATAGCCGTATTTTTATGTAGCTATTATCCAGGAGAAATTTTACCGGGAGTTGGACAAAAAGACCTGCCGTCATCACTTTATACGTTACTTTGTCCAATTATGGCATTCTTTACATCTGCTTTTGGAGACGGTTTGGCATTACATACAATATGGTGGATTGGATTTATAATAGTTGTCACAATCGTTTGTTATCATTTGTGCAAAAAGAGAAAAGCTGAAACAGCTCAGAACGGATTTGCATTCGCAATTGTTGAAATAATTATAAAGTTTTTAACATGCTTTACATGTGGACTTGCCATTGGCTTTATAATGTCACAGCTTGGAAATATTTACAGCAGTGTTTTGGCATCTTATATTTGGCTTGTTGTTGGAATTATTATTGGAATATTTGCTTCTAATATTTTACTTCATTTGGCATTTCACAGAGGATTGTCAATGTTTAAAAGTAGCTTAGTGGAAAGTCTGGTTGTTTTTGTTACAACAGGGATTTTTATAGTGATTATTGCAACCGGAGGTCTTGGATATGACACTACAATTCCTAAAGAGTCAGAAGTTGAGAGTGTTATTGTAAAGGAAGCAGACAGAGAGTATTTTATTATTAACGGCAAAGATATTGTTAATTCATATCAAGGCGACGCGAAAAGAATTAAGAAGACTCTTGAATTGCATAAAGAAATTATTAACAAGTGCAAGGCTAAAAAACACCATGGTTTTTATGCACTGACACGACAGTCTGATGATGATTATGGTTCTGTTTCGGATGAAGATGAATATGAGTATACAATTAGTCCTACGGGAATAATTATCAAATATAAGCTTAAAAGCGGAAAAACAATCACAAGACAGTATAGAAGAGGTGAAGTGCCGGTTAGTCAGGAAGAGAATGTTAAGAATTTGGTAGTAAATGATTTGACTATGATTACAAAGATACCGGTTAAATATTTGTCAAGTTGTTATATTCTGGATATGCAAAAAGGCGGATATAGCAGTACGGATAAAGATTTAAACAAAAAACTGGTAGCGGCACTTATTAAAGACCTTAATAATGTGAAAAAGATAAAAAAAGACGAATATGATTATAGTATAGATATTAACTATACTGATAGTGGAGACAACTATAATTATAGAAATGGAACAGAGATAAGTGTAAATATTTACAGCGAATATAAAAATACACTTAAGGTTCTTAATGACAGCGGAGTACTTGCGAAGCTGGAAGAATAGTAGTATATTAGAGAAAGCGACCGAGTGAAGGACGAAAAGCCTATTATTCGATATGCTGGCTAAAAAAATATCACACGGAGGATAGAATTATGGACAAGAAAAATATTGATTGGGCCAATATAGGTTTTGGTTATGTTCAGACAGATAAGAGATTTGTGTCTAACTTTAAAGATGGTAAATGGGATGACGGTCAGTTAACTGACGATGCAACAGTTGTTATCAGTGAATGTGCAGGTGTATTACAGTATGCA
>OGYE01001907.1_pt1 | contig 13209 bp, 9 predicted proteins | sample 1576471 | NCBI WGS metagenome assembly OGYE01 (sample SAMEA3541532, study PRJEB24748) | human gut metagenome | biome: human gut; feature: human-associated habitat; material: faeces | place: China | collected 2012
CTGGGCGGCGGCCAGCTTGGCGCGGGTCTCCTCCACCAGCTTGGCGGGGGCTTTCTCCACGAACTTCGGGTTGTTCAGCTGGTTGGTGAACATGCCCAGCTCCTTCTCGGCCTTGGTCAGCTCCTTGTTCAGGCGGGCCAGCTCCTTGTCGCGGTCGATCAGCTCCATCATCGGGATAAAGCCCTTCGCGTCGGGGGTCGCCACGTTGACCATGCCGTCGGTGCTGCCCTCGTACTTTGCCGTGACCGTCACGTCGGTGGCAAAGGCAAAGCGGGCCAGATACGCGCCGCCCTTCTCAAACGCGGCGGGAGAGGCAGTCTCAATGACCATGCTCGTCTTTTTGGCAGGGTGGACGTTCATCTCGGCACGCATGGCGCGGACAGCCTTGATGTAGTCCACCAGCTTCTCAAAGTCGGCGCAGTCCTCGGCCCAGACCTTCATGTTCTCGTCGCCGGGCCACTTCTCGTTCATGATGGTCTCGGCGCTGCCCGGCAGAGCCTGATAGATCTCCTCGGTGATGAACGGCATGAAGGGGTGCAGCAGCTTGAGCGCCTTGTCCAGCACATAGACCAGCACCTTGCGGGCTGCATCGGCGGCGGCCGCGTCCTCGCCGTTCAGGCGGGTCTTGCAGATCTCGATATACCAGTCGCAGTAGACCTCCCAGATGAAGTTCTCGACCTTCTCGGCGGCCAGACCCAGCTCATACTTGTCAAGGTTGGCAGTTGCTTCGGCGGTAACCTTGGCCAGCTCGGACAGAATCCACTTGTCGCTCATGTCCAGCAGTTCCTCGGCGGGCAGGCCGGGCTGGAAGTCCTCGGGCAGGTTCATCTGCACAAAGCGGGAGGCGTTCCACAGCTTGTTGGCAAAGTTGCGGCAGGCAAGGACTTTTTCATCGCTGTAGCGCATATCGTTGCCTGCGGTGGAGCCGATGATCAGCATCATGCGCAGCGCGTCCGCGCCGTACTGCTCAATGACCTCCAGCGGGTCAATGCCGTTGCCCAGGGATTTGGACATTTTGCGGCCCTGGCTGTCGCGGACAATGCCGTGGATCAGTACCGTGTCAAACGGTGCCTTGCCGGTGTAGGCCAGACCCGAGAAGATCATGCGGGACACCCAGAAGCCGATGATGTCATAGCCGGTGACCAGCGTGTTCGTGGGGTAGAAGTAGTTGTAATCCTCGGCGTTCTCGTTGGGCCAGCCCAGCGTGGAGAACGGCCACAGGGCAGAGCTGAACCAGGTGTCCAGCGTGTCGGGGTCCTGGGTCATGTTGGAGCTGCCGCACTTGGGGCAGGTGCAGGGGGCTTCCTTGGCCACGACGGTCTCGCCGCAGTCGTCGCAGTACCAGGCGGGGATCTGGTGGCCCCACCACAGTTGGCGGCTGATGCACCAGTCACGGCCACCCTTCATCCAGTTGATATAGTTCTTGGTGAAGCGCTCGGGCACGAACTTGATCTCGCCCTTCTCGACGCTCTCGATGGCGGGCTTGGCCAGCGGCTCCATCTTGACGAACCACTGCTTGGAGACCATCGGCTCAATGACGGAGTGGCAGCGGTAGCAGGTGCCCACGTCATGGGTCAGCGGCTCAGTCTCCTTCAGGGCACCGCAGGCCTCCAGATCGGCCAGAATGGCCTTGCGGGCCTCCAGTGCGGTCATGCCGGCATACTTGCCGCAGTCCAGCACATCGGGCTCATCAGCAGCGGCGCGGCCGGCAGCCTTCTCGGCGTCCACGGCGGCCTTGTCGGCGGCGCCGGTCATATGGCCGTCATAGGTCAGCACGCGAATCATCGGCAGATTGTGGCGCTTGCCGACCTCAAAGTCGTTGGGGTCATGGGCGGGGGTGATCTTCACAACGCCGGTGCCTTTTTCCATATCAGCGTGCTCATCGCACACGATGGGAATCTCTTTGTTCAGCAGCGGCAGAATGACATGGCAGCCGTGCAAGTGGGTATAGCGCGGGTCCTCGCCGTTGATGGCAACGGCGGTATCGCCCAGCATGGTTTCGGGGCGGGTGGTGGCCAGTTCCAGCATCTCACCGGTCTCCTTGACCGGGTACAGCAGGTGCCAGAAACTGCCGTCCTTCTCCTCGTATTCCACTTCGGCGTCAGAGATGGAAGTGTTGCAGTGGGGGCACCAGTTCACCATGCGGTTGCCGCGGTAGATCAGGCCCTTATCATACAGGCGCACAAACACTTCTTTCACGGCGTCGGAGCAGCCATCGTCCATGGTAAAGCGCTCACGCTGCCAGTCGCAGGAGCAACCCAGCTTTTTCAGCTGGCTGACAATGCGGCTGCCATAAGTGTTTTTCCATGCCCAGGCGCGCTCCAAAAAGCCATCGCGGCCCAACATTTCTTTGGTCAGGCCCTCCTCGCGCATGGCGGCAACCACCTTGGCTTCGGTGGCAATGGAAGCATGGTCGGTGCCCGGCACCCACAAAGCGGCATAGCCCTGCATGCGCTTGTAGCGGGTCAGGATATCCTGCCAGGTTTCGTCCATGGCGTGGCCCATGTGCAGCTGGCCGGTAACATTCGGCGGCGGCATTACGATGGTGAACGGCTTTTTGCTGCGGTCGATCTGGGTGTGGAAATAGCCCTTATCGCACCATTCCTGGTAAATTCGATCCTCTGTGCCTTTGGGATCATACTGCTTGGCGAGTTCTTTTGCCATAATGGCCCTCCTTGATGTGCGGGACGGAAATAAAAAATCAGGCCGCCCCATGATGTTGTAAACATGGGACGGCCTGACGATGTTCCAAAACATGTTCAGTACCGCGGTACCACCCAAATTGCCTGCCGTTTTATATATGTTTTATATAAAGGTAAGCCACTTGACCGCCCGGTAACGGGGGCGAAACGAAGCAGATTACTGCGCACACGGCGGTTCGCCTGCCCTGCTTGGGGGCGACAAACCGCCGGGCACGCCCTGCCGGTTTCCAGCTGCCCCGGCTCTCTGGAAAGAACGTCTGCCCGCGGAACTCCCCCGCACTGCATTTGGTATCAATATATTACCCCGCCGCAGCGGCATTGTCAAGTGCTGTGCGGCGCACGGTGATATTTCGGCGTTTTTATACTTTCAGAATCTGCTTGATCTGCTCCAGGTTCTCCGCAAACCAGATTCCTTCCTGCCGCTCTTTTGTCGAAAGCCCGGTTTCGATCATATGATCCAGCAGGGTTTTCAGACCGTTATAATAGCCATTCAGGTTGTACAAAATGCAGGGAGCATCCAGCTGCTTGAGCGATACCTTGGACATGACTTCGGCGATTTCCTCCAGCGTACCCGTTCCGCCGGGGAACGCAATAAACGCATCGCCCCGCCTGATCATCTCGGTCTTGCGCTCGGTGATGGTTTCCGTCACGATCAACTCCGTCAGACCGTCATATTGCAGGTCATTCTGCATAAACAGGGTGGTCTCCACGCCGCCACCGGCGTCGACGGCTTCTTTGTGGTAAGCGCCGTCTGCAGCGCCGACGATCCCTACGCCGCGGCCAAGGAGCTTGTCGACACCTGGCAGCAGGCATAAGCATAAGTCGAGCAGCCGATTTGCAGCTTCATATCTTCAGCAATGGAAAGCGCATCCCAGTTTGGACACCCATTCTGGGATGCGCTTTCCATATAGAGGCTTAACGGGAAACCGCATCCCAGTCTGAACGCATATTCCGGGACGAACTTTCCGAAACCCCACCGTTTGGGAAACTGTAGCCCGTTCTGAGCGCTCATTCTGGGACGCGCTTTCCGCCGAGTCCGCGGCAGCTTGTCCTACCCCGCCAGATACGTTTCCAGCGCGGACAAAGACGCCTCCGCATCGTGGCGGCCGATCTGATAGATACGCTCAAGCTCATCGGGCTCGCGGCACAGCGACGGCACCTTTACCGATTCGCTCGGCCGCACCACAAAGACCTCGCCGGCAGCCTCGCGACGTGCCAGGTCATCAAGCGTGGCATTGTAGGCCTCATGCCGATGCTCAAGCGCCGCAACAAACTCCGGGTAGTGACGGAACACGCGCCGCAGCATGGGCATCACGCTGTTGGGCTGCTTCACAAAGCCCGCCGGCTGCGTGAGTACCACAATATTGCGGTCATACCCCTGCGCAAACAGCCAAGCACTGGGAATGGAATCGGCCACGCCGCCATCCAGATATTTATGCCCCTCAATGGCGACAGGACGCGTTGCCACGGGAATAGCAGACGACGCCCGAATCCACTCGATATCGCGCTCGTCGCCATACGGCAGATCGTGATAGACGGCCTTGCCCGTCTCGATATCGGTACACACGCACGTGAACCGCATGGGGCAGGCACGATATGTCTCCAGGTCGATGGGATCGCGCTCGATGGGCACCTCGTGATAGGCAAAATCTGCATTGAACATATCGCCGGTTCGCAGCCAGCTTGCTACACCCGCATAGCGCTTATCGGCGCAATAGGCCTTGTTGTAGCGAATGGCACGACCAATCTGGCGCGATTTAAAGTTGTAGCCAAACGCCGCGCCCGCCGAGACACCCACCATATGGTCGCAGGTCAAGCCACGCTCCATCCATACGTCGAGCACGCCCGCCGTATACATACCGCGGTAGCCGCCTCCCTCGAGCGCAAGCCCCACCATGCGCGTCAGATTTGACTGTGCCATGCGACCATCTCCATCCCCGCAAATTTGAACGGAACAAGTATACCCGTCAACATATACCGCCCCAGTCGCATTTTCATCGAACATCGCATCGTCGCGCTACCGTTTGTCGAATAATAGCCGCCCACAGCATGTGCACCCCCATATAATTTGTGCTGTTGTTTACATTACTCAGTAATTATCAGCAGCGAACACGAGCCGACAAATTGACCCAGCGGCGCAACAAGGCGGGAGCATGGATACACGCAAAGCGTTGAGCGACAACGCGTGTGCACAACGAGCTCGCCCGACGCAATCCGCCCGACCTCAGAAAGCCGCTTACAACATGGACACTGCCAGCAATTACACCGAAACGCTCGAAAAGACCGTCCGCGACCTTCTCGAGCGCCAGGATGATCTGATTAGGACGGCCTTTACCAACCAGCTCACCGGGCTTGGCAACCGCGGCGGCTTTGCCCGTTCCCTAGAGGAACTCTGGGGGCAGGAACTGCCCGTCACCATGGCGTTTATCGACATCGATAACCTTAAGCACTGCAACGACATCTTTGGACATGACGAGGGCAACCGCTATATCTTGCAGGTGAGCCTCTATCTCAAACTGTATATGAAGGTGGACGAGGCGGCATTTCGTCTGGGGGGGCGACGAGTTCGCCATCCTATCTACGATTGCGACCGAGGACGACCTTGCCGAACGTCTGGAACACTGCCGAACGGTACTGCTCGAAAACAACGCTTCCAAGATGCCTCACTCGTTTAGCTACGGAGTGGCACACGCCGACCCCGCCCTGGGCGAAGCCCCCAATCGCTTGACGAACGATGCCGACCATCGCATGTACGACTACAAGCTACGTCATGCCGTGCACCTTGATCGACGCAATATCGCACAAGCCCACACCGACGACTTCGAAATAAGCGATCGCATTTTCGACGCCCTTTCGATGCTCAACGAAGGCCGATATTTCTTTATCGAGAACTTGGACAAACATCGAACCCTTTGGTCACAAGGCGCCTTGCGCGATCTTGGTCTTCCTTCGGAGCATATAGACAACTGCCACGATTACTGGAAAACGCGTGTCCATCCCGATGACCTTGAGGCCTATACCAACGACATCGACCAAATCTATGACGGCTCCAAACATCGCCACGTCATGCAGTACCGCGTGCGCAATGCCGCCGGCGACTACATCCTCGGCCGTGCTCGCGGGTTTCGTATCGACGGCGACGGAAATGTCCCCTCGCTCTATGTCGGCGAGCTCGTCAACCACTCGCTTGCCGAGACCGTCGACGCCGCCACGGGCCTCGGAATGCAGCGCACGCTGATCAACGCTATCGATGCCTGCCGTCGCGACCATTGCAAGACGGGGCTTATAGCAGTGCGCGTTCGCGGCACGGCAAAGCTCAGCGAGCTCTACGGGGCCGAGGCCGTCGACAACATGCTCGCCGAATACGCAGGCCGCATGCTGTCGATTACTCGCGGCAGGAGTCGCGTCTTCCGCTCACGCAACGCCCAGTTCGTCGTGCTTAGCAACAATTTGGATCACGAAGCATTCGAGCAACTGATCCAACATCTCAAAGAGGCCGTTTTCGCTCCCGTTCGAATCGCGGACGACACCATTACCCCCGTCTGTCTTGTCGTTCCGGCCTTTTACGAGCACCTGACCAATCAAACGGCCGCCGTTTTAGGCGAACTCGACCGTCGCATTCGCACGGCCGGCGGGCTTGTTCCCAACGACAGCCTCCCCATACCCGAGGTGGAGCGCAAAAGCGCCATCGCCGAACGCATCGATTCGCTCACGGGTCTCTATCGACCCAGCGAGTTTATGCGCCGCGCCAACGAATTTCTCGAGACAAGGCGCAACGGCGCCTGGTGTATCGCCACCGTCGATATGGGACACATGCGACTGTTCAACGAATGGCACGGACAGGCCGAGGGCGACCGCATGCTCGCCGATGTGGGCACGGTCCTCAAGGACATCGAGAATGCCAACATGGGCGTCGCAGGGTACTGGGGCCAAGACGACTTTTGCATACTCATCCCCTTTGAACACGACACCGTCCATCAGATCTATAGCCGCGTTCGCCAGGCCGTGGCCAAGCATGATGACGGCGTGGGATTCTGGCCGTCCATGGGCGTCTACCCCATCGACTCCAACGAGAAAATCACCATCGATGCGCAGGCCAAGGCCATGTTTACCAATCGGCGCGCAAAAAACGACTTTAAGGAGCGCATTGCCATTTTCCGCCCCGAGGAGTACGAGCGCGAAATCGCGTTCCACCGCACGCTGACCGAATTCCAGTACGCGCTCTCCAACGGCCGTATTACCTACTACCTGCAGCCCCAGGTCGACATGGAAACCGGCGAGATCATTGGCGCCGAAGCGCTCACGCGCTGGATCGACAAGGATGGCTCCCTCATTTCGCCCGCCACCTTTATCCCCGCTCTCGAAGAAAGCGGTTTTGTGGTGACGCTCGACAAATACGTTTGGCAGGGCGTTGCCTTGTGGCTGCGCGAGCGCATCAATCGGGGGCTTCGCGTGGTTCCGATCTCGCTTAATGTGTCGCGCGTGGATATCCTCGCCTGCAACGTTGCCGAGCATATGGGAGCGCTCGCCGCCCAATACAACCTGCCGCCCGAGCTCATGCGCATCGAGATCACCGAGACAGCTTATACGGGAGAGTCCGAGACCGTGGATAAACTAACGGCCGACCTGCACACCCGCGGCTTCTCGACCTATATGGACGATTTTGGCACCGGCCAGTCCACGCTCGCGATGCTCAAGAACGTCAACGTCGACGTCATCAAGCTCGATCGCACGTTTGTGCCCGATAACGGCGATGAGGGCCGCAGCGTGCAAATCATCTCATCAATGCTCGAGATGGCGCAGTCACTCCATCTGCCCGTTGTGATCGAAGGCGTCGAGACGGACAAGCAGGCAAACATGCTGCGCCACATGGGCGCCCGCTACGCTCAGGGATTCCTCTACTACCGCCCCATGCAGGCGGAGGATTTTGAGGCATTGCTCGATGGTGGCGACAACAACTAATACGCTCGCACGCAAACGCCACCGTCGAGGGGAGCGTTTGTTCCCATGAGCTAACTAATACTCCAATCTAAACCGAATTGGGAGTAAGATACAAACCATTGTTCCATCCAAGGAGGCAATCCATCATGAACGAGTCGTATCGCCTGGGCGAGCAATCAATCATCGCTCATCTTCAGCGACTTGCGAACGGGGCCTCAACCACCGAGCTCGATGTTGCCGCGCTGCCCCCGGAGCTGCGTGCCATCGGTGAGCAACTGCAGAAAACGCTCGCCATCCTGCAACAAGAACGCGAGCTGCTTGAGCACGGCGCCTATATCGACTCGCTCACCAATCTTGGCAACCGTGGCGGACTCGACCGCCATGTCGATCAGCTCTGGCGCAAAGGCACCCCCTTCACCTGCGCCTATATCGATATCGACCGCCTTAAGCATTGCAACGATAAGTTTGGCCACGCCGAGGGCAATCGCTACATTCTGAGCATCTGCCGCGCACTCACCGAGACGATGGAGCACGATGAGTTGCTGTTCCGTATCGGTGGAGACGAATTTGTACTTATATCCCCCACGACAGACGAAGCCGAGCTCGAGCAGCGCCTGGAGCGGACGCGTGCCAATCTTATCGAGGCAACATCGGACGGCAAGGCGCCCATGATCGCCAGCTTTAGCTTTGGCTGCTCGCGCGTCGACCCACTTGCAGGCGATACGCGTCGCCAGATGACAAAGGACGCCGACCGCAAAATGTATCGCTACAAGCTCATGTACCGTGTGCAACAACCGGAAGAAGGCGATGCGCTGCAACACCCGATCACCGAACAACCCCCCTGCAACGAGCGAGTGTTCCAAGCGATCTCCATGAGCTCCGAGACACGCTATCCGTTCATCATTAACCTCGACACCGGCGAATCGCAATGGTCGGTTAATGCCGTGCGCGATTTTGACCTACCCTCCCAGCATCCCTACAACTCGCTCGATATATGGCTTGCCCGTGTTCACCCCGAAGACCGCGACAACGTACGTGCCGAGCTCGATATGGTGGTAAACGGCACGTGGCACTTCCACTGCATGCAGTATCGCGTCATGAATACCGCCGGAAAATACGCGCTTTGCGACTGCACGGGTTACCGCCTGGACGGCACCGATACCGAGCCCAACATGTATGTGGGCATTGTCACCAACCGAAGCTTGGCAGATACGACCGATTCCGTGACCGGTCTGGGCGATATCCACGCCCTGGTCAACGCCATTGGCGAGATGCGTCGCGTGGCACGAAACGCGGGCTTGATCGCCATTAAAATCGACGAAATCGCACAGGTCAATGCCCGCTTTGGCTTTGATGCAGGCGACCGCGTTTTGGCAGAAAGCGCCGCCTGCCTCATGGATTGCTCGCGCGGCAAGGGTCGTCTGTTCCGCTCGACCGGACCGATGTTCGTGGCGCTCTTTGACGAGCTTGATCCCGAAGAGACCGACGCGGTTGCAGACGAAATCGAACGGTTCTTGGGATCGCCCGTGCTCCTTGGCTCATTTGAATATCAGCCGCCCCTTCGCGTGGCGACGCTTCATCTGGACGCCGTCGACCGACAGCCCGTTTCCATTTTGAACGAACTCAATGCGCTGATTAAAGAGGCGCCGCAGGTACCGGGCACCAAGCTGGACTAGCGTTATGGGGCGCATGATGGTTAATTTCCGATCTCAACCGACCACATTGGGCAAATAGGTCGTACCCGCAGTTAGCCGAACGTCCCCGCAGTCCCTCCCGGGGCCCGGGGGCACCGTTTCGATACTCTTGGTTTACTTTGCCTGATGCAAATAAGTGCTCAACAAGATAGAACCTATCCCCCGCCACGGATATGCCCTCGAGTAAATCTGTTAAGCCAAGCCTACCAAATTCTATTGACAATTGGCTGCATTGGTCCATTTTGTCGTCCAGCCACTTCCGCTGGCTATCGCCTCATAAACACAAACCTAACGAGCCGCACGAACGACAAAGAGGCCAAGCTGAACAGAAGTAGAACCAAAACTTCAAAAACGCTGGTATTCCAATCGCGTACCCAGCCCTCTACCGCCCACAAGAAAAACAGCAGCCCCATCCATAACGTCACAGAAGAAATCAGCTTTGCGTAAGGGCGTATATCTATCTCGCTCTCCCTTTTTGTGACATCATATCCAGCAATTGAGCAGAGCCATCTTCCTCTTCGGTATTGGATTGAAAGGACAATCAAGGCAATCGAAGTCATCAAGCAAACAGCATCCTCTGTTTCCATAGAGTTTCCTTTGCTTTCCATCCTAGTTACGCATTCACAATCGAATCAAACCAAGTATGAATTACTCGATAGCAACCGCCTTAGTATAAACCATAGCCGCCGCAGCAGCAGCCCGCCTTCCAAGGCCTCAAAGCTCGCCATCGAGGGCGACCCGCCCAGACCCCTTACAATCTGCTCGCACGAGGCCCCGCACTCCAACATCCTCTGGACCGTATCCCGCTCGTACCTGGTGAGCGTGCCTGCCGTGGGCCCTCGGGGCCGGCATCGTGCCCCACGCCATCTGCCCGCTCGTGCGATAATCCTCTGCAGAGGTCACCGACAGCAGAGGGAGTTTGTGATGAAGGTTCTTTTGGTCAATGGCAGCCCCAAGGCAAACGGCAACACGGCCCGCGCACTCGCCGAGGTCGCCGAGCAGCTTAACGCCGAAGGCATCGAGGCCGAGATGTTTCAACTGGGCGCCAAGCCCATTCGCGATTGCATTGGTTGCGGCCAGTGCGGCAAGCTCGATTGCCGTTGCACCTTTGACGACGATGTGGTCAACGAGCTGATTGCCGCTGCCGAGCAGGCAGACGGCTTTGTCTTTGGCTCGCCCGTCTACTACGCACATCCCAGCGGACGCATCCTCTCGGCACTCGACCGCGCATTCTATGCAGGCAGCAAGGCCTTTGCGCACAAGCCGGGCGCCGCTGTCGCCGTTGCCCGTCGCGGTGGCACGTCGACCACCTTCGATGTGCTCAACAAGTACTTCACCATCAACCAGATGCCCGTGGTGGCATCCACCTACTGGAACAACGTCTTTGGCGCCATGCCGGGCGAGGCCGCCCAGGACGCCGAAGGCCTTGCCACCATGCGAAACATCGGCAAAAACATGGCCTGGCTGCTGCGTTGCATCGAGGCGGGAAAGTCCGCCGGCATCGAAGCGCCCCAGGCCGATCGCGCTAGGACCAACTTCATCAGGTAGAACGGCGGAACCAAACAATGAACGTGCAGATCTTCGGTACCAAAAAGTCCTTCGATACCAAGAAGGCGCAGCGCTATTTTAAGGAGCGCCGCATTAAGGTGCAGTTTATCGACCTTAAAGAAAAGGAGATGAGCAAGGGCGAGCTCACGAGCGTGATGCAGGCGGTCGGCGGTATCGACAAGTTGCTCAACCCCAAGGCTAAGGACGAGGAGACGCTCGCGCTCATCCAGCACCTCACCCCTAGCCAGCGCTTCGACAAGCTGCTCGAAAACCAGCAGGTCTTGGCCGAACCCATCGTGCGCAACGGCAAAAAGGCCACCGTCGGTTATTGCCCCGATGTATGGGGAGCCTGGGAGTAGCCTGTGTTATTTGCCGGCGCGTGGGTATAAGAGCAGGCGTTTGGCATATGATTCAACTGTAAGCCATGTCTAACAAAGGAGGGCACATGCCCAACAAACCCGTGAAGATCATCATGCTTACCGGATACCTCGGTGCCGGCAAGACCACGCTGCTCAACCACATCCTCGCCAACGACGGCGGCATCCGCGCCGCCGTGATCGTCAACGATATCGGCGAGATCAACGTCGACGCCAGCCTCATCGCCGACGGCGGCCTTTCCGAGACCGACGACCTTATCCCGCTCACCAACGGCTGCATCTGCTGCACGCTTTCGGACGACCTGGCCAACCAGCTGCAGGGCATCGCCGATTCGGGCAAGTTCGACTACATCATCATCGAGGCCTCGGGTATTTGCGAGCCTATCCCCATCGCCTACACCATCTCGAGCTTCTGCGACGAGGCCAAGGTGGGCGGCGAGCCCAAGCTCGCGCTCGACAACATCGTGGCCGTGGTCGACTGCGCCCGCATGTACGACGAGTTCAACGGCGGTCGCGACCTGCTGGCCGAGAACATTGACGAGGATGACATCGAGAGCCTGCTCATCCAGCAGATCGAATTTTGCTCCACGCTGATCCTCAACAAGACCGATACCGTCACGCCTGAGCAGATTGCCGAGCTCAAGGCCATTGTGCGCAGCCTACAGAAGGACGCCGTGATTGTCGAAGCCCAAAACGGCGAGGTCCCCATGGAGGAGCTGCTCGACACCGACCGCTTCGACTTTATGCGCGCCTACAACTCCGCCGCTTGGATCGAGGCCATGGAGCATCCCGAGGAGCACGACGACCCCGAGGTGCTCGAGTACGACATCGAGACCTTTGTGTACTCGCGCCGCAAGCCGTTTGACCTGCAGAAGTTCACCGATTTTGTTGAGCAGGAGTGGCCCGACGAGGTCATCCGCGTCAAGGGCCCGCTGTGGCAGACCGGCAATCCGGACATGTGCTACATGTTTGAGCAGGCCGGCCACCAGATGCGCCTGATGGAGAACGGTCTGTTTGTCGATTCTGCGCCCGAGGGCGAGAAGCAGAAGATTATCGACGAGAACCCCGAGATCATGCAGATTTGGGACGACGAGACGGGCGACCGCATGACGAGCCTGTGCATCATCGGCCGTCACATGGACAAGGATGCGCTCATCGCCTCCCTCGATGCCTGCCTGACCGACTGGCACCGCGCCTAGGTTATCGAAGCGGGCATTTTCCGCCCACGTAACCGCCAAACCACCACGAAGGTGTCTGTCCCCTTCGTGGTGGTTTTTCGTTCTATGCCAAGGAGATTCATGTTCAATATCGTGCTGTATGCACCCGAGATTCCGGCCAATACGGGTAATATCGGCCGCACCTGCGTGGTCACCGGTGCCCATTTGCACCTGGTAGAGCCGCTGGGCTTTTCGCTCGACGACAAGACGGTGCGTCGCGCCGGCCTGGGCTACTGGCAAAACTTGGACGTGACCACCTATGCCGGCTGGGAGGATTTCCTTGCGCGCAACGACCTCTCCCCCGCCGACGAGCGCCTGCACCTGCTGACCAAAAAGGCGCGCCGCACCTATGCGCAAAGCACCTACCGCGACGGTGACTATCTGGTCTTTGGCAGCGAGAGCTCGGGGATTCCCGAGCCGCTGCTTGCCGCGGCGCCCGCATGCTGCGAGCGCATTCCCATGCTGCGCGACTGTGATTCGCTCGATAACGCCGAAGTCTGGGAGGCCCACGAGGAGGCGCTCGGGCATACCAAGGACAGCCACGAAGCCATCCTTCGGCAGGATATCTGCGGCAACTTTATCGACCCGGCCGACTACCGCATTAGTGCACTCAACCTCTCCAACAGCGCCGCCATCGTCCTCTACGAAGCCCTGCGCCAGACAGGCTTTCCTGGCATGTGACAAAGGGACTGTCCCTTTGTCACATTGAGTTGAGAGTGGATGTTGATGT
>OGYE01001912.1_pt1 | contig 13193 bp, 8 predicted proteins | sample 1576471 | NCBI WGS metagenome assembly OGYE01 (sample SAMEA3541532, study PRJEB24748) | human gut metagenome | biome: human gut; feature: human-associated habitat; material: faeces | place: China | collected 2012
ATTTTCCAGTATGACCCGAAAGGCAAAGTGGCAGAAGCCTATCATTCCATCGCAAAGGGGGTGTTGGCCGATGCCGAAAAACGGATTAAACGTCAGTCTGAACAGCTACGATGATATTTTTTCCACCGAAGAAGCCCGGCAGGAAGAACAGCGCGAACAGGTGCAGCAAATTTCCATCGAGGAACTGCATCCGTTCAAAAACCATCCTTTTAAGGTTCTGGACGATGAAGCTATGCAGCATACAGTGGAAAGCATAAAGCTGTTGGGTGTCACAAATCCCCTGATTGCCCGTCCACGCCCGGAAGGTGGCTATGAAATTATTTCCGGCCATCGCCGCCAGCACGCTGCACAGCTTGCCGGATTGAAAGCCCTGCCTGTCATTGTCCGTCAAATGGATGATGATGCCGCCGTCCTGCTCATGGTCGATTCCAACCTTCAGCGCGAACAGATTTTGCCGAGTGAGCGGGCATTTGCCTACAAGATGAAGCTAGATGCACTAAAAAGACAAGGTGCTAGGTCAGATTTAACTTCTACGCAAGTTGCGCAGAAGTTATCTGTTGAAAAAGTCGGTGAAGATGCTGGTGTAAGTAAAGACACAATTCGCCGCTTTATCCGCTTAACCAACCTTATCCCGGAACTTCTGGACATGGTAGACGAAAAGAAAATCTCATTTAACCCTGCGGTGGAACTCTCTTATCTTGATGAAAACCAGCAGCGAGATTTTCTTGAAGCTATGTCCGACACACAGAACGCTCCATCACTATCACAGGCGCAACGGCTCAAAAAGCTGGCTCAGGAAGGTCATTTCTCGTATGACGTTGCCTTTGCCGTGATGGGAGAGCCGAAAAAGGACGAATTGGACAAGGTGGTTATCAAAAACGATACTCTGCGGAAATACTTTCCCGAAAGCTCTACTCCGAGAGAAATGGAAGAAAAAATCATCGGACTTTTGGAGGAGAGTAAAGCAGAAAAAATTGTATTCAGAAGTGATGCCCTAAAAAAATATTTTCCGAGCAGCTATTCGTCAAAGCAAATCGAAGATTCCATCATTAAGCTGCTGGATCAGCGTTTGAAGAAGCGCAAACATGAAGCCGAACGCTGAACGTCGTTTGAAATGTAAGACCCGATGGGGTCTTTTTCTTTTGCAAAAATGGAGGAAAAACGTCTATGAACAATACCGCTTCTCGTATTATCCGTTCCGAGGAAATTACTATTGATATGCGCATCTGCACCATTCTGGCAGGTGGCAAGAAGCCCGGTGAAGTCTACTTTGCAGCCATTGCGCCGGATATGGAACTGACGGTTATCACGCTGGATGAAGTTCCTGACATTCTGCCCTGCTTCGATGAAAGCGATGTCAGCATCAATCTCCCTGACACCTCGCTGCTGCTCACCTACAATCCGGCACAGGTGTTAAAGCTGGCGGGCAAACGTTACCTGACTGGCCCGGTCATTCTGGTGCGCACCAACATGGACAGCGATTTTATTTCGCTCACCATCGACGATGTGTACCGTTTCCAGAAGTTTCTGGCAAGCCACAGCGTCACGCTCATGGCAGACAATCACAAGCTGCCCTGCATCTGTATGGATTGAGGCGCGCCTATGCTTAATTTTTTCATCGGTTTCGCATTTTTTGAGTTCGGCGCACTCTGCGGCTTTTTCGTGGCTGCGCTAATGCAGGCGGCAAGGGATGGTGATGAATGTGCAGGAAGAAGTCGAGCAGAAAACATTCAATATTGTGGTGTCCACCACGAAGCTGACCGCCCGGACGGTTCTGAACGCTGGACGGACAGCACTCCAGCAGTATCAGTCAAAATTACTGGCCGATAAATCCAGCGGCAAGCAGAGTGTCCGAATGCTCCTGCGGCAAAATCGCGGCGTGTCCAGCGTAGAAATCAACAAAACGTGTTTGATATGTATAAACCAATATTGCTAATCAACTTTTCTAATGCAATGACTTGTAGCGAATAAAATACTGAACATAAGCAAGATAAAAAAATGTATATTAAAGATATATGTTTAGCGTATTTAAAAACCAGACTTATTGATAGCCAAATGTTTTTTATCATTTATTTCTCCTTCAATAAACTTTACTTTCAGTTTTCCAGAATATGTTTGTTCTAATTTCTCCTTTTCTACAAACTTATGTGGAATTTCATACTTAGCTAATTTTTTTTGACATATGGAATATATGCTATTCTTTATTTCATAACTATTCTTTTTTTCTTTTTTATTTAGTGTATATTCACAAATAATTTTTTGACCATATATTTCATCTTTCTGAGCATATACTATACATTCTCTTACCAAACCACTATCAATAAGTATATTTTCTATTGTTTCTGGAAATATATTGTGTGCACCAGAAATAATCATTCGATCTTTTCTACCAATGATATACAATTCCCCATTTTCTCCTATATATCCAACATCATTCGTATCAAAATATTTTTTCTTTTCTCTTTCTTTGGTAATATACCCATCATATATCGTATCACTATATATACGAATATATCCTTTCTCACCCACTTCTTTTTCTTTTCCATGTATATCATGTATAGTCACCTTTATATTTTCAAGAGGTTTTCCCACCGACATAATTTCATTTATACTTTTCTCGCTATCTACTTTTACTGTCACCATCGCACTTGTTTCGGTCAATCCATAAGAATTAATTATTTTACAATTAAAATATTTTTTCGATAAACAATACATTTTTTTCGATAAAATTGCCCCACTACAAGTTACCATCTCCAATTTTTTAAATTTATAATATTTATGGTCTAAATTTAATAAACTTATAATTGTTGGATTTATACTTATATGAGTAACATCATACTTTATCATATTGGATATATTTTTTCTCATAATTGTACTAATTGGGCTAATATACATTTGTGCATGTGATATTAATGCAACCATTAGTTCACCAATGAAACTAGCACAATGTGCAAATGTTTTATAAATATACAAAACACTACTTTCATTAACATTTTTTATCTTCATAATCTTTTTTGCACTAGTTGTTATTGAATAATGTGATAGACTTATTCCTTTATTTCTTCCTGTTGTTCCAGAACTAAACAATACAATTGCTTCTTTATCACTTTCATTACAATAATATTGCGAATAAACATATTGGGGCAGTTTGCATACTTTTTTACTATTATCTATTAAAGCTGTAATCATATGTTGTTCTTTTGCAAATTGATATAATTCAATATTATCTGTAATTACTTCTTCAACGTTACTATCTTTTAACAATTCGACACACTTTAAATGTGGAATTCTACTATCTAATAAGACTACACTATAACCATTTTTCCATGCCCAAAGTACCTTTTCAACATATTTAATACTATTATCTGCAATTATTGCGACTCTACGATTCATTATTTTCTCCAAATTTACCTGTTTATTTACTCACGTATTTCTTGAATACAACTATATTACAATACCTCCTCTGCCTTAAACTCCCTATTGTTCTATATTGCATTAACTATTATTTCATTTTTATTATCAATATAATCTAAACTCCGATTACCTACTATAAAATGATAGAAAGTCTCTATTTGATATTTCCCATTATAAAAACTATATATTTTTTATCTATTTTCATAACTTATTTTCTAATATTACCCCAAAAAAATAAAAGCTATTACACAATAGCTTTTATTTTTCGTAACTTTCACCCAGAAAATTATTACACATATAATAGAAACATCTACCTTTAACATAATTTGAAATTTTTATTTTTCTCTCTTAAATCAACCTTAATTATTTTACCCCTCGAATTACCATCGTTACAGACACATTTGTATCCCACAATTTAATTCCTTTATCGTAAAGTGCTAATCGATAATCATATTTTTTGTTGACTAATCTTTTTAACTCTTCTATTTCAGATTCATCAACAATATTAGGTGCAATATATGATAATCCATTTATATTATCAATATTAACTTGACGATTAGCATTTATCATAGCATACGCTGTTTCTCTAGAATAAATGGGATTGTCTGGAGTTAAATTAATTGTAATATATTCAGTACTTACATTTTTAAATCCATTTTTTTCCATATTTAGTGGTATTTCCGATTCATTCTGTTGATATAAACATATATCATATTTTTTTTCAATGTCGTAGAAATAGTTTTCAACACGTTTCCAAATTTGTTTTTCAAACTCAGATTGTTCTATAACACACTGCGAATAAATATTAATTCCGTTTCTAGCCGATAAAACAAGACAAACACCATTTTTTTTTAATACCCTATATTGTTCACCATAAAATTTTGATGGTTCAATATGTTCCGCAACAGTATTTGAAATTGTTACATCTAAACTATTATTATCGAATTTTAACCTTGTTGCGTCCCCTTCACTAAAATAAATAGACGAACTTTTTTTACTAGCATAATTAATAAAATTGCTATCCCTGTCAATAGCATAAATACTAATATTGGGATACCAACGCCGAAGAGATTCTGCTAATGCACCTGGCCCACATCCTATTTCCAACAATTTAAGATTACTTCTGTCTTCAATTTTAAAAGCCTTTAAATATTTGTCCTTATATATATCCGAAAACCTAAGTGAACGAGTGTCATAAAGGGTTCCTATTTTCTGTACATAAGTTGACCATATTGTATTCATAGTATCCTCCAACATTAACTTTCTCTCTATAAATATAACCAACTATATTATACCATAATTTATACTCTAAATAAACGAATGTTTTGTCTATAAAACAATAAACCACTTATAATTTGAAAGTGACATATCTAGCATTTCATATAATATCATTATAGCTCACTGCTTCTACATACCATCACTGAATATTGCTATCCATCTATATTCTTCTCCTACTTTTTATGAATATACTCAACTTCTGCGTCCACTACTCCCCATCATAAAAACAATAGCTTTAAGAAAATACGACTATAAAAAGGAATACGACATGAAGTAGTATTTCCAGACACTGTTCAGTCAGTGTGAAGTACCAATGGATACTAATTCACGCTGTCCCCAATCATCTAGTTGTCATTAATGTTCTCATTGAAAACTATAAGTCAGAAAAAACTCTCACATTTTCTGCCTCTGAATTCATCCGCCACCATTGACCTATTCTATGTTACTATGTAAAAGTCTTTAAAAGCTATGACATTACTTACGGTGTTGGTTTTAAATCCCCTCTGATATATCTGAAATCTTCCTTGTCGATGCTTTTTTTCTATAATTTACTTGATAATGTCATGCAAACTAATATGAATGTTTATTCTATTATATATCTCTCAAAAAAGCATACGAACATCATCGTAACAAATGAACAAACTCCTTCCACATCCATCTGCGATTAATCAAAAATTTCCATCACGCATACAAAAAGTAAATAATTTTTTGAAATAAATAGTATCCATCACACCACATAAAAATATTATAACTATATTAAGCTGTATTTTGAGACAAAACCCTGAGCTTTTCGTCCCTTTATTTTTGTGCAGAATAAATATTCACACCTAACAGTAGTGAATATCTATTTTGCTATAATTTATAATTATTTATCTTACCTTTTTTCCTGCTTCATTATAGGTAAATCTGTACCTTCTAGCATCGTAAAATCATCTTCTTTCAATACCATTAAATCCACTGCAGTATAATAACTTTCAATCACCTCCCCATACAACTTTTCCCTAAACTCTTTTGTCACTGGAAAGCATATATCCTTATATCCTGCCTTTCCATCTTTATCTTTCTGCTTTGTTCTATATGAGGGCATTGCCACAAACACATTATCCTTTCCCTGAATCAGTGTCACATTATTTATTACAAATTTGTCATCCAAATAAATTCTTGCAAGACCTTTTATATTGCTCCCCTCTCTTTCGTACGGCGTAACTTTTACTGTAAATGGTGGCTCCTCTACCTCAGTTTTTTCTGTATTTAGCTCATTATTTTCTTTTCCAGCATTCTTATATCCTTCAATTATTGCATCATACAATTCTGTACGGAACTCCTTTGTTATAGGGTTGCATATGTCCTTAAAAACGAAATTATTATGCTCATCCACCTCACTGCTTCTATACCTTGGCATTGATACAAACAGATTTCCATTGCTATTTTCAAGAATGGCAATGTTTGTAATTTTAAATGACTCACCAAATACTACTGTTGCAAACCCTCTTAAATTTCCTTCATTTTTTCTTACTTTATTTACTTTTACTGTATACTTCATTTTTTTCTCCTTCTCTACTATATATTTCTTCTTTTTCTGTTTCTTTTATTTCTTCACCAATATTCTTTTCCAAATCCAACATAGCATTTAATTCTGCCTGACGTTTTAACTTCTCCTTAAGCTCTTCCGCATAAACAAAAGGCTTTTCATATTCTATTTTTGAAGATTCTAAATCTCTTTTATATTGTTCTATCTTCTTTTTTAGAAACTCTTCATTTTCTTCTATGTTATTAAACATATTATCCAGCTTTATCATATTTCCAACAGCACTTGTAGACATTTCTGCCTTATACTCGTTTTTTCCCTGAAGTATTAAGAAATTTATTCCCATATAATTCTTTTCAACCAACAGATTAAATCCTCTGAACTTTCCAATCTCATAAATATCACCTGCTTTATACTTGCTTATCTCTTCAAGCATTGCTGTCCCTCCATCGTTTCTCTCGGTATACAACATATTACCTATTATTATTGAAAATTCTTCGCTTTTTACACGCTCAGCATTTCTAAGTTCAATGTCCTTTCTCACACATTCAATTTTTTCTTCTGCTGCTTTAATTAATTTAGGAAACTTAATCATAAAATTATCCTGAAAAGTATATCTTTGGCTGTCATAAGATGCTTTCAGTATTTTTAATCGCTGCAATTCATTGTCAACTTCCATTTTTTCTTTTATTAATGGATTTCCTGTAGCAACTGCCTTTATTTCTGCATATGACAATGTTGCCTCATCTATGTCTTCACACGTTCTTGATACAGCCCTGCTCGTCATTATCTGACTAATAAATCTCTGCTTATTCTCTACCAGTGACCATGAGTACGCATCAAATGTTTCTTTTGTAACATATCTGTACACTGCTACTTCTTTATTTTCATTTCCTTGTCGTATTCCCCTTCCCTCTCTCTGCTCAATGCTCGATGGTTTCCATGGACAATCTACGTGATGAATTGCCACAATATGTGTTTGTACATTTACTCCCGTGCCACATTTATCTGTAGAACCAATAAGAATTTTCTTCTTTCCTGCTCTCATTGACTTAAATAATGTTTCTCTCTGTGCATCTGTTTTTGCATCATGTATAAATGCTATTTCATTTTCAGGTATGTTTCTTTTTATAAGTTCTGCTTTTATGTAATTATATACGTCAAAATCCTTTTCCCCAGGTGTTCCTATATCTGAAAAAATAAGCTGACATCCTATTTTTTCTTCATCTTTTGCTTTTCCATATTCATAAAGCACATTATCAATTACCTTATTTAATTTTCCGTCAGGATTATTAGGTGCATCTTTATCAAGAAGTCTTGCATCCGTTCCAAGCAGTCTTGCTTCGTGTGTTATTTTCAAAAAATTATCTATGCTTGAATCCACTCCACCATTTCTGATAGCCTCCGCTCTCCTAACAAAATCCTCCATTATCTGCCTTACGTACCAATCTGGTTCTGATTCCACAATAATGTATTGACCATCTCTTAATTTAGGAACATTGAGTTCAAGCATATCCTGTGTTTGCACGTCTGCTACCTGCTTAAATATATTCATTAACTCTGGTAAATTGGTAAATTTATTAAATCTGTTTTTCATTCTAAAGCCACTTCCCTCAACTGTAAGTTCCAATGCTGTTGTTATTTCACCGAAATTGGCTGCCCATGAATCAAAATGATATATTCCCATCTTCTCCAACGTATCTTTTTGAAGGTAGCTTTGCATTACATACATCTCACACATAGTATTACTAATTGGGGTTCCTGTAGCAAAAACGATTCCTCTTCCGGGATTTATCTCATTAATATATTGGCATTTTAATTGCATATCTGTTGCTTTTTTTGCTCCCGAACCACTAATTCCTGAAACATTATTTATCTTTGAAAATATTGCCAAATTCTTGTAATTATGAGCTTCATCTACCATAATACTGTCAATACCAAGTTCCTCAAAAGTAATCAAATCATCTTTCCTTTCTTCGTCTGCAAGACTCTTTAATTGTTCTTGAAGCTTTTTCTTCTGTGTTTCCATCTGTTTAACAGTCCAGCGCTCACCATTCTTTTCTTTTGTCTCCTCTATGGCATATGCTATCTGCTCTATTTGTTCATTAAGCATTCTTTCCTTTCTCGCTGCTGAAATTGGGATTTTTTCAAACTGCGAGTGAGACATTATTATGCAATCATAATCTCCCGTTACAATTCTTGATATAAACTGTTGTCTCCTACTCTTTTCAAAATCACGTTCGGTTGTTACTAGAATGTTTGCAGATGGGTATAATCTCAAGAATTCAGATGCTGTTTGATTTATTAATGCTTTTGGAACTACCATTACTGTTTTATTTGCAAGACCAAGTCTTTTTTGTTCCATACATGCTGCCATCATCTCAAATGATTTTCCTGCTCCCACACAATGGGCAAGTAATGTATTACCTCCAAGTAGAATTCTTGCTACCGCATTTTTCTGATGAGGTCGCAACTCTATTTCAGGGTTCATTCCCGGAAATGAAAGTACCGAGCCATCGTATTCACGAAGTCTTATGTTGTTAAATGTTTCATTGTAATAATCAACATACTTCTTTCGTCTAACCGGATCCACAAATATCCATTCTCTAAATTTTTCCTTAATAAGATTCTGCTTTTCTCTTGCAAGCATTGTTTCGTTTCTATTAATCACGTAATGATATTTTCCATCTCCATCATCGATTTTGTCTCTTACTGTTACGGTTTTTAGGTTAAGTGATGCTTCAAAAATAGAATAAGCATCCATGCGGCTTGTTCCATATGTTTTGGAAGCTGCCACAGAATGCTTATCCTTTGATTTATTTTCTATAAACCATTCCATGCTATATTTATTTAGATGAACAATAATACCTGATGAATACTTTCCGCTTCTTATTGCCCTTACTCTTTGTGGTGTTCAAAGCAATTCATAAATAAATTGCTCATAGTCCTGTTCATCAATCCATGTTGTTCCTATCCTTATATCAATCTCCGAAGCATCAAGGTCTATTGGTTGGACTTTTTTTAATTCTTCCACGTTTATTTGAAATAATTCCGGCTGTTCCTTTGCAAATCTTTCTGCTATTACAAGTTTACTTCTAACATTTCCAGACAAATATTCATCTGACGTTTCCCATCCTTCATCCGGATTTTTTTCATCATACTGCGTTGGATTCAAAAATATAATTCCTTTAAGTTCTTCAATTAATTTTTGTCTTTTAGTTTTACCACTCTCCATATTTTTTCGTACTTCTCCACTTATATCAGGTATGTATATGCTCAAAATAAATGGAATGTTTACTTTTCCATATTCATTTATCGAAATATTCAATGCCTCAATTGCTGTCTCAACTCTGTTTATTGTTAATTCCGGTTTGATAGTCTGTTTATAAAACATATCAGCCTTAGTAACATAACCATTTTCATCCACATTTTCAAGAGAGCACAACAAAGGATAGTCTGCATCATCACGGAATGCTCTGTCATTTGCCCTTGAAGTAATTCTTCCATACTTATCTACAAATGTATCATAACTATTATTTAATTCTCTTTGAGCATTTTTTAATTCTTCTTCACTACATCCTTCCGACTGTATTTCAATAATATGTCTTGTTATACTTCGTATTTCGTTAAGAGCTTTAATTCTATCTATTGTTAGTTTTGAATATTCTTTTAAATACATTTTTGAATTTTGTCTGAAATAGAGTTTGCCATCCATAAAGGAATATGTATAATTTCTAACATCCGAATTTGCAATAATTACTTCATCATTCTTCTCTGTTTCCTCTATTTCAAAATTTGATATTGAAGTATTAACATTATTTAGTGCATTGCTAAGGCTTTCGTACATATTAAAATTTTCATCATTATTTACACAAACGGTATACTGACTTTCAACTCCATATCTTGCTGTATCATATTCCATTTTTCCTAATACCATTTCAGGATGTTCGACAAAATATGAATTAATCGGTATACCGTCTTTTGTATAACCAAGATGCACCCAGTCAGGTTCTATATCTATTTGCCTTTCCCTTTTTTTCAGAAAAAGAATGTCTGATGTAACCTCTGTTCCTGCATTGTTTTTAAATGCATTATTTGGAAGTCTTACAGCACCCACAAGTTCTGCTCTTTGTGCAATATATTTTCTTACATTCGGATTAGCTTTGTCCATAGTTCCTTTTGTTGTTATTAAAGCTGCTATTCCTCCCGGTCTTATCTTATCGAGTGTTTTTGCAATAAAATAGTCATGGACCCGAAAATTAAGTTTATTATATTTTGCATCATATATTTTGTAATCTCCAAACGGTACATTTCCTATAGCAATATCAAAAAAATTGTCATTAAAATTCGTTTCCTCAAATCCTGATATTGTAATATTAGCCGTTTGATAAAGCTGTTTTGCTATTCTTCCCGTAATTTCATCTATTTCCACACCATATAGTTTACATTCGTTCATTGAAGCAGGCATACTTCCCAAAAAATTACCGATTCCCATTGATGGTTCAAGAATGTTTCCTTTAGATATTCCAAAGCTTGAAATTTTCTGATTTATGCACATTGCAATCTCGGGAGATGTATAAAAAGCATTATTTACACTTGCTCTAGCATTGTCATATTCGGAATGTGTCAACAATTCTTTTATTTCTCTATATTCATCCTTCCATAAGTTATTTTTTTCATCAAATACTTCCGATAATCCTCCCCATCCTGCATATCGTGAAAGTATTTTCTGCTCTTCCATATTTGCAATTCTTTCTTCTTTCTCAATTCTTTTTAGTGTTTTTATTGCTTCCACGTTCCATTTATATCTTGTTTTTGCACCTCCCTTTTCTATTTCCCATAAATTATAATGATAATTGTTTTTTAATAATACATCGTTTTTATTTGAATCATCTTTCTTTGATTTCTCCATATCCGCTATTGGTTTTTTGTCCATTTCAAGAACCTCATCGGGAATGTCATAATCTCCTATTATCTCTTCCTCATTGATTTTTTCATAATAAATTCCTTTATTTATAAGAATTCCAATTTCTTCTTCTACAGATTTCCAACTTAAATAGCCTTCTTTTTCCCCTTCTATATCTCTCCACTTAAATCTTATACCCTGTGGTTTAAATGTATCATATCCATGTAGTCCATAATTCTCTATTGGCCAACCGGCTCCACCAAGACCATATTCCTTTTTAATTAATTTTTCACGTTCCGATGCCTTTGCAACATTTTTATAAATGTTATATACTCTTTCCTTTCCCCCTGCAAAACCCGTTCCTTTTAACAATACTGTAACTATATATTCATGCGGCACAATCCTTGCATTTTTAGGATTCAAGTATGTATATTTCTCTTTTTTCCCGCTTGGTAAATTCTTTACCCTTTTTTCATCTGATATTCCTATTTCTTTTGTATTTTCATCAAAGAAAAAGGAAGCCTGTTCAAAACCTGCTTCCTCTCCTATTCCTAATGAATCAATTTCTTCTAATTCTCTTTCTATTTCTTCATCAATAGATATATTCTCTTCCGTTCCAGATACACTCTCTAATGAAATCTGTACACTATCTGCTTCAGAACTACTTCTTCCGCCATCATTTTTGCCTGCTCCCTTATCTTCCACATTTCCATTGTTGAAGATGGCTCCTTCGGCTTGTGTATTTTTAGATAATTCCTCATTAATGTTTCCAATAAATTGTTGGCTTCCTCGTCCACTTCCTTCATCTTTTCGCCTAATCTCCCTAAACGATAAAGTGTGTTGTACCTGTTTCTCTCGTTCTCTTTCAGATATTCTGCTGCCATCATCCCGTATTTTCCCACCTGCGTCAAATCTTCTTTCTGAATTTCCGGCAGTTTTAGGTTGGGATACAACATTCCATCTGCTTTCTTGTGGTACATTAGTCTCATTTCTTCCATTTGTGACTCTCCTTTCATTTTCAATATGTCTTACTCTGTAATTAAACTCTTTAAGAACACTACAGGATACGTCACATACAAGGGAACCAAAACGGTATATATTATCTTCGCCAGATATATTTATTATAAAATTCATATCTTGTTCTTCAGAAGACATGTTAAATCCACATCTTGTTCCTACTGCATAGAAAACACTTTTATATAACATTTCCTCTACTGTAGGCCCCTGCGTTTTATTATCTCTATCTTTAATCACACCACCTGTAATCTGATTAAGTTCTGAAATCATAACCTCTGATTTCTCCCTTATTATAGATCGCACATTTATCTTTGTATAGTTCTTTAAGAGCTTTTGTAAATTATTTTTTTCATTACTTATATATGGTTGAATTTTTCCCTCGTCAATCAGTTCATCTACCATAATTTTTAAATTATAATCATTTAAATTCCATGTGAGATTAACATTTCTTCCTGCTGTATCAGATATATCGAACACATATCGCATATGTGGTTTTAAAACTTTCGATGGAAAAATTGCAATTCCCTTACTTCCTCTTTTTACATATCTTCCTACCTTTTTCCATGAATCATAATCTCCCACAAGAGTTGTGTTTGGTCGCTGTGCATACATCATTAAAATATTATCAAATTCATATCTGTATACTCTTCCTGTTAATTCTAAAAATTTTTTCCATTTATCTGAATCTGATACAATATCCTTAATATATTCATCGTAAAGTCTCTGTACCTTGTAATCAGCACTCATTATTTTCTATAACCTCCCTTAACGCTTCTCTTATGTCCTTTCCATCAATTTCATCTCCTAAGCTATCCCATCCTTTTACTTTATCTCTTGCAAATAGTTCAACACGTGGTAATTCGCCACACAATTCAACTATACGTTCCCTTATTTCTGCGGGTTTCTTACTATGTTCCATTATTCTTGCATCACATATCTGCGGCACTGACTTTGATACACGTTTAGGTTGTCTGTTGTTCAGGCATTACAGAATATTTATGGTATAAATCCCAAACGCCTGACTGCTGCCGGTCGAGGTGAATTTAATCC